>OKVP01000721.1_pt1 | contig 14052 bp, 14 predicted proteins | sample 1604821 | NCBI WGS metagenome assembly OKVP01 (sample SAMN01760946, study PRJEB22395) | human gut metagenome | reverse complement strand
TAAAGCGGTACGCGAGCTGGGTTCAGAACGTCGTGAGACAGTTCGGTCCCTATCCTCCGTGGGCGCAAGAGAATTGAGAGGATCTGTCCCTAGTACGAGAGGACCGGGATGGACGCACCTCTGGTGCCGCAGTTGTCGACCAACGGCACAGCTGCCTAGCTACGTGCGGAACGGATAACCGCTGAAAGCATCTAAGCGGGAAGCCGGCCTCGAGATGAGTTCTCTCTTCGGTAAGGCCACTTGTAGACCACAAGTTCGATAGGCCGCAGCTGCAAGCCCCGCGAGGGGCTCAGGCGAGCGGTACTAATCGGCCGAGCTCTTCATCTCGATTCATCTTCTCGATCTGATATGAGTGAGAACAAGGTTCGCTGAGCGCCATGCAACCCCCAGGGTGGCCCCTGGATTGAAAACGGGATACTCATCTCGTGCGGGCGAACGCCCTGCATGAGCGGAACCATGGAGGGGAGGATCACCCGGTCCCATGCCGAACCCGGCAGTTAAGCTCCCCATCGCCGAAAGTACTGCGGTGCAGTCCGTGGGAGGATAGGCCGTTCCGCTCATGCAGGGCATTTGACCCAAACAAATCTGAGATGTATCTCAGTGGTTGAAAATTATCTTGATATTCTACATAGAATCTGGGATAATGTTTTACCGTGACATATGGGAGATTGGCGCAGCGGGAGCGCAGTTGCCTTACAAGCAAACGGTCACAGGTTCAAATCCTGTCCCCGCTATTTACAATTTAATTTGTTATGCCCAGATAGCTCAGTCGGTAGAGCAGGGGACTGAAAATCCCCGTGTCACTGGTTCGATTCCGGTTCTGGGCACTATTTAAAATTACTGTATTATTGCAGTAATTTTTTTTATTGCATATAATAAGTATATAATGATAACATAGGGGGAGAGGTGAATTGCATGAAAGATTTTTCTAATGAAGAATGGGGACTTGTACTAAATGGAGGAGGAGGTAAAGGTTCATATCAGATAGGCGTTTTCAAGGCACTTTTTGAACATCATATTAATGATTGTATAATTGCTGTTTCGGGAACCAGCAGTGGGGCACTTAATTCGGTTTTGTTCGCTAATGGCGACCTTAATGTGGCTGTTAATGCTTGGCAGGATATTACTCCAAAGTCTTTTTTACAGGTATCCCCGGAAATGGTGGATTTTAAAGAGGGCCTGGTACCCAGAGACGGGTTACTGGATATTTTTAAAAGATATATTGATTTTGATGTAATTCGTATGAGCGACAAGACTATTTATGCAACCGTTACCGATTTTGGACCTGTAGACAGTGGCAGTGGAACAGCGAAATATTACAGATTAAATTACAAGCCTGCGAATGAGATTAAAGATATTTTACTTGCATCTTCGGCACTGCCTATTATTTATGAACCGATAGTTATTAACGGAAATATATGCAGGGATGGTGGATTGACGGACAATATGCCGATTGAGCCTTTGTATATAGAAGGAATAAGACATTTTATAGTAGTTGGATTATCAGAGAATACGGAGATTAATAATACGAAATATCCTGATGCGGAGTTTTTACTGATTAATCCGAGATACGATATAGGTAATTTTATAGATGGAACACTGGATTTTACGTCAAAAGGTGCAAGAAAAAGGATGGAGCTAGGTTATATTGACGCAATAAGGCAGCTTGAATTTTATGGTCAGGATATGTCATCCTCTGAAGTAAGGTTTCAATATGACCAGGCAGTTCAAAGAGAATATAACAGATTTTTTGTCGAAGAAAAAAAGAGAGATTTAGAAGATATGGTCAATACGGATATGGATAAATTGAATGGCATATTGAACTTATATATGGGTGATTAGATGGGAGAACTGATAGATAAATTAATGAATTATGAAAAGGAAGGAATTTATCCCTTTCATATGCCCGGTCATAAAAGAAATATTGATGTATGTTTTAATCCATATAAATATGACATAACAGAGATAACAGGATTTGATGATTTACATAAGGCTGAGGATGTTTTGTTAAGGCTGACTGAAAGAATTTCAAAAATGTATTCTGCAGATAAATCGTATATACTGAATAATGGAAGCACCTCAGGGATAATGACGGCAATTTCTGCCATTGCGGGATATAATGACACAGTGCTTGTGGCGAGAAATTGTCATAAATCGGTATATAACACACTTATACTCAGGGGAATTAATCCGGAGTATATTTATCCACAGGTAGACAAAAATACGGGGATAAATCTTGCAATAAATGCTTCAGATGTTGAAAAAGCATTAGAACCAAACAACAAAATTAAAGCGGTAATAATAACGTCGCCCACATATGAAGGTATTGTTTCGGATATTGAAGAAATTTCCAAGGTGGTACACAGGAGAAACATTCCATTAATTGTTGACTGTGCCCATGGGGCACATTTTGGCTTTAGTGATTTTTTTCCTCAAAATCCGGTCAGGCTGGGTGCTGATATGGTTATAATGAGTCTTCATAAAACATTGCCTGCATTTACCCAGACTGCGGTAATGTGCGTTAAATCAGGGTTTGTTGATATTGATGAAATTGACAGATATTACCATATATATCTAAGCAGTAGTCCATCTTATATTCTGATGGCATCTGTAGAATACTGTATGGACTATCTGAATGATGATATATTTTTAAAATATAAGAACAAACTGATAAGTTTTTACGAAAAGTGTAAATTAGAAAAACTTCATTTTTATCCTACAGAAGATATGGGTAAAATTGTAATATCAACATGGGACTGTGATATAAACGGAATACAGTTAAAAGAAATTTTGAGAGATAAATACCAGCTGGAAATGGAAATGGCTTCACTTGAGTATGTTATAGCAATGACAAGTGTGTGTGATACCGTAGATGGATTTAACCGTCTGGCGGATGCTTTGATGGAGATTGATTCCTTATGCAATAAAAAGCAAAAGCAGGAGTTTACTGTTCCTGAAAGGGCCGGGACAGGGATTACATTATATGAAGCTGTTTCCTCTGTTAAGAGAAAAATAAAATATAATGATGCAGAAGGAAAAATAAGCGGAGACTTTATTTTTGTATACCCGCCCGGAATACCGGTTATTACGCCGGGTGAGATTTTTAATAAAAAAATAATAGAGTGTATTGACCGGTATGTGGAATCCGGAGCTAATATGTATGGCATTGATTTACATAAAATGGTTAGTATATGTACAGAAGAAGGATAGAAAATGGCTAAATTGTTTGTTATTATGGGTAAGAGTTCAACGGGAAAAGATACTGTTTACAAAGAACTTTTAAAAAGTGGAAGTCTGAAACCTATTGTGATGTATACCACCCGTCCTATGCGGGAAGGTGAGACTGATGGAAAAGAATATTTTTTTACTACGGATAAAGATGTGGAAGCTTATCAGGCGGAAAATAAAATAATAGAAATGAGAAGCTACAACACCATACAGGGACTATGGCGTTACTATACTCTGGATGACGGACAGATTGATAGAAATTCAGATGACAAATATGTAATTATTGCAACACTTCAGGCATATGAAATTTATCTTGCATACTATGGAAGTGATATGGTTATACCGATATATATTGAGGTAGATGATAAGACAAGGATTCACAGGGCAATAGAAAGAGAGGACAGGCAGCATCGTCCGGATTATGTGGAAATGTGCAGAAGGTTTCTGGCAGATGAACAAGATTTCTCAGAAACCAGCATTAAAAACGCAGGAGTCGGTAAGCGGTACGTTAATGCCATCCTTTCAGATTGTGTAAATGAAATTTTGCTTGATATAGATAAAATAAATTAATTATGGTATAATGATTTTTATTATAGGAGGCATAATATGGAGATAAAAGTAAATGATATATCTGCTACAACACAGGTAGAACAGAACACAACAGCAAAAGCCTCTGACAGCTCGTTTAAGTTTATGCTTGTAAGCAATATTCAGGAAAAAGATCTGCAGAATAAATTAAGTTCACTTATGGAAGAGATAGACAAGCAGGGTGAACGAATATCAAAGCATATGGATATTTCCGATATGAAGAGATACAGGGGACTGGTTAAGGAATTTATGAATGAAGTGGTGAACAGATCTCATGAATTTTTCAGGGAAAATTTTCTGGACAGACGTGGAAGACACAGGGTTTACGGAATAGTGAGACTTGTGGACAAGAATCTGGATGAGCTTGCACAGGAACTTGTAAGTGATGAGAAAGACAATCTTGATATACTTAACAGGGTTGGTGAGATAAAGGGGTTGCTTTTGGATTTAGTGGTTTAGAAAGGGTTAATATATGTCAGAATACAGCAAAATAATAGGACACGAAAATATAATAAGTCAGCTTATATCAGCAGTGAGTATGTCTAAAATTAATCATGCGTACATTTTTAACGGTCCGGATGGCTCAGGCAAGAATATGTTGGCAAAAGCTTTTGCACAGGCTCTTTTGTGCGAAAAGCAGGGACCTGAGGGATGTGGAGAGTGTCATTTTTGCAAACAAACAGAATCGGGAAGTAATCCTGATTTAATATATATAAGACATAGCAAAGAAAATATTATAAGTGTTGATGATATTAGGGAATCCCTTGTTCAGGACATACAGATAAAGCCATACAACGGTTTGTATAAAGTTTACATAATTGATGAGGCAGAGAAACTGACGGTTCAGGCGCAGAATGCATTGCTAAAGACAATAGAAGAACCACCGGAATACAGTGTTATCATTTTTCTGACTAATAATGCTGATATTTTTTTACAGACAATTTTATCAAGATGTATAGTTTTTAATTTGAAACCGTTGAGAGATGATGTGATAACAGATTACCTTATTAAGACTTACAAAATAGCTGATTATGAGGCAAAAGTATGTTCCTCATTTGCACAGGGAATATTAGGAAAAGCAATAAGGCTTTTTGAATCGGAAGATTTTAACGGAGTAAAAGAAGCAGCGGTACGGCTTGTAAAAAATATATATTCTTATGAGATATATGACCTGATTGAAGAAGTCAAAATGATATCGCAGAATAAAGTTAATATTAATGATTTTATAGATATACTTGAGATGTGGTACAGGGATGTAATTCTTTTTAAAGTAACAAAGGATCCTAATAATCTGATTTTTAAGGATGAAATCAATTATATCCGTAAATCAGCGAGTAAAAGTTCGTATGAAGGACTTGAAAATATCATAAACGGATGTGAAATTGCAAAATCCCGTATCAAAGCAAATGTTAACTTTGATTTGGCGATTGAGCTTATGTTATTGAATATTAAGGAGAACTAGAATGATAAAAGTTATTGGTGTCAGATTCCGACAGGCAGGAAAAGTATATTACTTTGACCCTCTTGATATGGACATAAAAAGAGGTGACCATGTTATCGTTGAGACAGCGAGAGGTGTTGAGTACGGTAACGTTGTAATGGGGCTTAAAGAAGTTGAAGAAGATAAAGTCGTATTACCATTGAAACCGGTTATCCGTGTTGCAACAAAGGAAGACGATAAGAAAGAACAGGAGAACCGTGTCAAAGAGAAAGATGCATATAAGATATGTCATGAAAAAATAAGAAAACATGGACTTGGCATGAAATTAATAGATGCCGAGTATACCTTTGATAATAATAAAGTGCTTTTTTATTTTACTGCGGATGGAAGAATTGATTTCAGGGATCTTGTAAAAGACCTTGCATCTGTTTTTAAAACAAGAATTGAACTCAGGCAAATCGGTGTAAGAGACGAGACAAAGATTCTCGGTGGTCTTGGAATATGCGGAAGAGCATTGTGTTGTCATTCATATTTGTCAGAATTTGCACCGGTTTCGATAAAAATGGCAAAAGAACAGAATTTGTCATTAAATCCCAGCAAAATATCAGGTGTATGTGGCAGACTTATGTGCTGTCTGAAAAATGAAGAAGAGACATACGAATATCTTAACAGCAGACTTCCACAGATGGGAGATAAGGTAACCACAGTTGACGGATTTACCGGAGAGGTCACCAATATCAATGTATTAAGACAGCTGGTTAAAGTTAAAATATCACTTGAAAATGATGAAAAAGATATTAAAGAGTATAAAGTTTCAGAGATAAAATTTAAACCCAAAAGAAGACGCAACAACATAAATGATGAGTTATCAGATAAAGAAATCAGAGAACTTGAGGAACTTGAACGTAGGGAAGGAAAATCTAAGTTAGATGACAATTAATTTAAAAGAAGATGAAAGACTTGATGACCTTCAAAGAAACGGATATAAACTGATTCAGAATACAAAAATATTTTGTTTTGGTATAGACGCTGTGCTTTTATGTTCATTTACAAAAGTAAATGAAGGAGATAAAGTTCTTGATTTATGTACGGGAAACGGAGTTATTCCAATTCTTTTAAAGGGAAGGACCAAAGGAAGCCGGTTTTCAGGCCTTGAAATTCAGGATATTAATGTTGATATGGCAAAAAGAAGTGTTGAATATAACGGTATCGGCGAATTTGTTGATATTGTTAAAGGAGATGTAAAAGAAGCTTCAGGTATTTTTGGTGGAGCTTCTTTTGATGTTGTGACCTGCAATCCGCCATATATGAATGAGAATCATGGACTTAAAAATCCTGACAGCCATAAGGCAATCGCCAGACATGAAATCTTATGTACGTTGGAAGATGTAGTAAGAGAGGGTGCTAAAGTACTAAAACCCGGCGGAAGATTTAATATGGTACACAGACCACAGCGACTGACCGAAATAATTGGGATAATGGAAAAATATAAATTACAGCCAAAAAGAATAAGATTTGTGCATCCGTTTATTGAAAAAGAAGCTAATCTTGTACTTATTGAGGGCGTCAGAGGAGGCAGACCTATGATAAAGGTTGAGCCGCCTGTTATTGTATATGAAAGTGCCGGAAAATACACTGATGAAATAGCATCATTATATACCAGGTAGTCAGATTATCAGAGGAAAAAGATATGGATGAATTCCAAAAGGGAAAATTATATTTGTGTGCGACGCCGATAGGCAATCTTGAAGATATGCCTGTCAGGGCAATAAGGTTAATGAAGGAAGCCGACGTAATTGCTGCCGAAGATACGAGAAACAGCATTAAGTTAATTAACCATTTTCAGATTGATACGCCGATGACCAGCTATCATGAATTTAATAAATATGACAAAGCCAGAACACTTGTTGACAGGATGTTAAAAGGTGAAACGGTTGCACTTATTACCGATGCCGGGACACCGGGGATTTCTGACCCCGGAGAGGAACTTGTAAAACAATGTGTAGAAGCAGATATCGAGGTTATATCGGTGCCGGGGCCTGCAGCATGTATAAATGCACTTATTATATCGGGACTTTCTACAAGAAGGTTTTGTTTTGAAGCCTTTCTGCCTTCAGATAAAAAAGAGAGAAATGAAGTTCTTAATGAGCTGGCAGCAGAAACAAGAACCATGATAATTTATGAAGCACCCCACAGGCTTGTTAAAACATTAACAGAACTTATGAATATTCTGGGACATGACAGAAAAATTGCCGTATGTAAAGAATTAACCAAAAAACATGAGACGGTATTCAGGGCGGTTATTTCGGAAGCGGTAGATTACTATACGGTAAATGAACCAAAAGGTGAATATGTACTTGTAATAGAGGGACTGGACAGAGACGTAATTAAAAAAGAAAAACAGGCTGAATGGGAAAAAATGACAGTTGAAGAACACCTTGATTATTATAGAAAACAGGGTATTGATAATAAAGAAGCAATGAAAATGGTTGCAAAGGACAGAGGGGTATCAAAAAGAGATATCTACAATCTGACAATGAAATAAATAAAATTTTTATTAAGATTTTTAATAAAAAATAAATTACGCCAAAAGGGTTGACATAAGGATTCTTTTGGCGTTTAATATGTCTTACATTCGGAAACGCGGAATCCCGCAGGACTTAATTAGTCTTTAGTATCGATACATTTCGGATTAAATTCACATTTATAACTTAATAGAAAGAGGTGTCATATATTGGCTGAGACCAATGATATTTCTGTAGATGCGCTGGAGGAAATTGTCCGTACCGGTGGAGACGAACTTGTAACAGGCTTTGTAAGGTTTAAGAAAGTACATAAGTGTAATGGTTATAAGGACGCCGGTCATAAGGCAGCCGTCAGATTTTCCAAAATAACGGGTGGACGAATTTTAGAAAATAATAAATATGCCGCCGTTATCAGGTTCAGATGGATTATTCTGTTGATTTTGTTTGCTCTTGTAGCACTGTTGTTTGGAATATGGAGGATAACGGGACATGCAGAGGAAAAAGATGCGGAGAAAATAGTTCCCGCTACAATTGATGTGCTGCCTTCTGTAGACAACAGAGGAGATTTTATTCCTGACACAATGGACGTACCGGGTTTTTCTGATATTACCCTTACGGATGAGTACAAGAATATTATTTTATATAATCCGTCATCAAATCACTGTATGCTTAAATATACGATTAATTCTGATGGTATATGCCTTTACGAATCCGGGTATCTGCATCCGGGAGATGTAGTGGAGGCTGATATTTTTAACAGACTTGTTAAGGGTATATACAGCGTGGAGATAATAACTACAGGATATACGGAGGAAGCAAAGGAGCTTAACTCCGTCAGACAAAATATTAATATAACAAGAAATTAGGAGGAAAAAATGGGCAAAAAAATAATAATGATTCTGCTGTCGGCAGTATTTATATTTACGATGAGTGAGCAGGTAAGGGCAGCAGAAATTAGTACCAATGGAGGAAGTGTAAGCGTTCCTGTAAGGTATACTGTGGACAATACTGCATTTACCATAACGATACCAACGGTTATATGGGCAGGAACATCTGAAACGGAGTTTGAGATTGCAGCAGGTAATATTAACTTGAGGCCTGATGAAGAGATACAGGTTTTTATAAAAGAAGGATGCGACGAGCAAAGTAAAATAAAACTGCTAAGGCAGGGAGACACACAGAATGTTTCGGTTCTTGAAACAAGTGTAAAGGTAAATGAAACAAGCCTTTCCGACAATAATTACAGAGTCGGCAGATTTGTGGACAAGTCCGGAACTGTGAATCTTGACGGCAAGGTTACACTTAGTCCCCTTAATATAGACAAGGATACTAAGGCAGGAGACTATCTGGCAACCGTTGTTTTTGAAGTAAAGTTAGGTTCTTATGAAAAGTAATAATATCAGAAAGTTAATTTTATGTATTATTGCAGCAATACTGATACCCTTAAGGGTATCGGGGGCTGCATACTGGCAGGGTAATAATGTTTTTAACCCTGATGAAGGTACGCTATGGGGCGTTACAAAGGATGAGATAGTAAAAGTAACGGATTATAAAAGGGTATACAGTTTTGATGATATTAATTCTTATTCCGCGTATATTACAAATAATCCGGGTTTTCTTGGCAACAGTATCGAGAATAGTTTTTTCTGGTTTACGAAGTCAAGGCTTGCTTATGTAAAATTATTTAAGGTCAAACCGGGACAAAAGGTATCATTTCTTTTTAACCGTTCGATATATCTTTATTGTGCTGAATTTGATACTGACTTCAGGCTTGTCAAGGATGGAAATTGGGGAACTAACGGAACTGTTTACGAGATGAGTGATAATACATCATGGATAATGGTAGTGTTCAGGCAGGTGAACGGAGATTTAAGCGAGGGCTCGGGAAACGATACGTTCATAAGCGGTGATGATATCCTGGCCTATGATAAGCGATATATTATTTTTGAACCATTTAAGTACACTCTGGATATGAATGGAGGTGTGTATATGGATTCCACGGCGGCAGTTACAATGAACAGACTGGGTGTTGAACAGATTACATTACCGACGCCGGAAAGAACCGGATATATATTTAAAGGATGGAAAAGTCCAAACGGAAAGCTGTATAGCGGAACCCTGACTAATGTTTTTGATGAAGAATTATTTAAAGATACAACACTTACGGCAGATTGGGCAGAAATTGAAGCAGAAAGTATTTCAATAGATAGGGAATATGCTATTCTGGAGCAGAACAGCGGTAATACAGTTAATCTTAAAGCGACGGTATATCCCGACAATGCGGTTAATAAAAATGTTATTTTTACCAGTAGCGATGAAAGTATAGCTAAAGTTAACGCGGATGGTAAAGTTACCGCAGGAAAGACCGGTGTTGCAGAAATAACGGCAAGAACAGCAAACGGAATGACTGCAAAATGCAGAATTTATGTAATGGGCTTTGAAATATCGCTACCGTCAGTATGTAATGTCAATCAGGTATATGAAGTTGACATTAATATATACAATAACGGCAGCAGTGATATGGAAGGCAGGAAAAGGGTAATTGTTGATTGCGATGAAACGGTGGAACTGGTAAGAGTCGGTGATATTTCAACAAAATGCCTGGCAGTAGCAGAAAAAACGGCTGAATATAACGGAGAATTTGTATTAAAGAATAATGAATTTTTTGCAGATACTACGGATTCTGAGAAGGTATATTACAGATTATCAGAAAAGGAGGCAATAAAAAAAGCAGGCGACTATGAAGGGAATGTAACCTTCACAGTCAGCGTGCTGTAAAATTAAGCAAATAATAATGCAAGTGAGATAACAATCTGAACGATTGCAAATCTGAAAACAACCTGTGTGTCAGACCAGCCTTTATTCTTACGCATGTGGTCGTGAATAGGTGTACGGGTATTTTTTAGTATTTTAATCTTAAAGAATCTGAGTAAAAATACTTTAAAAAGACCAAGACCTCCATCAACAATAAGAACTAAAGCAGCCGGAATGTAAAGTAAAGGACTTCCTGTTTTTAAAACCGCAAGTGCAAGGAAGAATCCGATAGCTCTTGAACCGGCATCTCCCATTAACAACCGGCTTGGTGATGCATTGAACCAGAGATAACCCAGCAGACATACTGCAAACAGGAGAATCATGTGTTTAATGGTTGAATCAATGCCGACAGGTGAGGCGGCACTCTTAATCTGGCATATACCATATATTGTAAGCATCGATATAATTGAAAGTGTGCCGCATAATCCGTCAACACCATCGGAACAGTTGGTTACATTAATACTCATCCAAATCAGAACAACGGCGAGAATACCGAATAATACGGGTGGTACTGTTACTCCTGCATCCGAGAAAAAGAACTGGATATGAGTACCATTGTAATTAATGTAAGTAATTGCACATATAATAGCAAGAATCAGGTCAATCAGAGCCTTCTTATATTCGCCCCATGGCGAATCGGAACGGTCATCAAGGTAGCCACTAAGCATGGAAGCAGTGATAAGAATAACATAAATTAATATTTCATTGGAATATGGAACAAATAAAATTGTACATAATGCAAATACAAGTACAAAAATTATTCCGGCACCCCTTGGTTTGCCTTCGGATTTCTGACCATTTACCGCAAATGCACGGCCCTGATCTCTGGGAAGGATATTTTTACAAAGATTAGTAATTACACATGTGGCGATAAATGCAACAAGAATACCGATAAAAGTAATTTCACTTATGTATGAATTACCTAATAATTTTATTATCATAACTTGAGCCTTTCTTTATTTAAAATATGGGAAAATTATAGCACAACAAGGTAGTAATATGCAAAAAAATATGATATAATTTTTTTATACTTTTAAAGTGAATACGGTTAATAAAATAGATAGGCAGGAAGGCGTATGAGCAGTAACAATATTTTTTTAACAGACACAGATAAGTACCTTTTCGGAAAGGGCACACATTATGAGATTTATGAGAAATTAGGAGCACATATTACTGAGGCAGATGGAAGAAAAGGCGTGTATTTTGCAGTATGGGCACCTAATGCAGCAGGTATATGTGTAGTGGGGGACTTTAATAACTGGTGCGGTGACAACTATGAGATGAGAAGACATGATGACTCAGGCATATTTGAACTTTTTACGGAGAACGCACACGAAGGAAGTCTTTACAAATACCTTATATATACTAAGGACGGCAGAATGTTATACAAGGCTGATCCCTATGCAACCTATAGCCAGAGAAGACCGGATAATGCATCCATTGTATATGATATTAACAGATATCAGTGGAATGACGGACAGTGGCTTGCAGAGGAAGAAAAGGTAGCACCAACTAAAAAACCGATGGCGATATATGAAGTCCATCTTGGTTCATGGAAAAAGAAAGATGACGGAACCCCTGAGGGATTTCTTAATTACAGGGAATCGGCAGTCCAGTTGGTTGACTATATGAAATATATGGGATATACACATATAGAACTTATGGGAATAGCAGAGCATCCATTTGACGGTTCGTGGGGGTATCAGGTTACAGGATATTTTGCAGGGATAAACGTTTTCCTCCGCTTTCAAGGGCATTCCCAAGCGGATACAGAAATGTGCATCCGAACTGCCGTCATGTCATGACCTACTGGATAGAGGAAATGCAGTCGCCTGAGGAGATAAGAGCCGCACTTGCAAGGTCAAACGCTCCGTTTACAGATAACCGTTCCGATGAGGAAATTGCTCTTTACTCAAAACAGCAGGCGGACAGCCGCAGAATGCGTGCCGACCGTTCACAGTTTGAGAGGTACAGGCAGCGGCTCGGCGAGGATGCTCCAAAATTGTTTCATACGTTCCGCAGAATTAAAAATGCGGACGGGCAGAAATGGAAGGAGATGCAGAGCCTCTATCGCTCAAAATCCCCGAAAAATGTTGACTTTTCTGCTGAAAATGATATAATAAAAGCAGGAAGTGATGATGTGACTCTTGAAAATCAGCGATATGGACGCAATAAGGACACTCTTGTGAATAAAACTTATATTGATAGCGGAGAATACAGACGTAAGTACGATAATGCTACAAATAATCCTGATGTCAACAAAGCACTATATGACTGTGCTAAAACTGCTCTCAAACATAGAAGTGGTACAGCTTTAGAAGATATGTATTGGCTTGACGGAGATACAGGAAATATAATTTTGTCTGTAACAGACAGCACAGATGAACGTGCTATTGTATATACTGAAAAAATAAAGAATGCAATAAAAAGCAAAAAGAATATCATAACAATTCATACTCACCCTAGTAGTATGCCACCGAGTGCATCTGATTTGAATTCTAATTTTAAAAACAACTATAAAATGGGTTTTGTTGCCTGTCATAATGGAAAAATTTTTGGATATACTTCAAATGAAATTTTTAGTGAACAGCTTAATAATATGTATATTCAAAAGTTTATAAAACAAGGCTATACCGAATTTGAAGCACAATTAAAAGCATTAGAGAAATTATCTGAAACTTTTGATTTTAAGGTTTGGGAGGTGAATTTTAATGGCTGAAAAGGAATATTTTATTGATGACAGAGTTGTTATCCCTGAAGAAATAAAAAAAATGTCAATCGAAGAATTAGAAGCAGCAATTAAAAAATTGGAACAAGAACTTCGTGATAAGAAAAAAACTGCATAATCAGAGTACAAAGACAGGTTATTTGAGGTGGAAGATTTCGTGGCATCCACACGCCGCTGGTACCGACAGGGGAAACCCGAGAGATGCAGGAGAACGCCACGCCTGCCAAATAACCGCTCTTTCGTACAAACCGCTCAGAAATGGGCGGTTTTGCTATATCTGTAATGCAAATGCACTTCTTCGGAGGTGCTTTTTTCATGCATAAAACCACAAAAACACAAGGAGGTAAAGAAAAATGCAGAGGAAATTTTTAGAGGACTTAGGACTTGAAAAAGAGGTCATAGACAAGATAATGACCGAAAACAGCAATGACATCAAAAAGATTGCCGTTGAGCGTGACGGCTGCAAGGAGCAGCTTAAAACTGCACAGACAGCTCTGAAAGAGTTTGAGGGAGTCGACGTAGAGGAGCTTAACGGCAAAATCAAACAGCTTACTGACGACCTCGCCGCAAAGGATACGGAATATCAGACAAAAATTGCTGATATGGAGTTCAATTCCGTGCTTGACAGTGCAATTGCAGGAGTTAAGGCGAAAAATTCAAAGGCTGTCAAGGCACTTCTTGACCTCGAAGCACTCAAATCATCAAAAAATCAGTCGGAGGATATAAAG
>OKVP01000720.1_pt1 | contig 14095 bp, 10 predicted proteins | sample 1604821 | NCBI WGS metagenome assembly OKVP01 (sample SAMN01760946, study PRJEB22395) | human gut metagenome | reverse complement strand
CGGGCGATGGAATGGCCCGTTTCACTTGCGTGGAAAAGCTCCCCGAGTGCTGCGCGCAGCCGCTTACATCAACGGACTCAGCAGCCGCAGCACGCTGTCCAGTGCTGTGCCCGGCAGATTGGTGCGGCAGTCGGACCGCATGATCTCCCGGCACTGCGGCAGGGTGCGCTCCACATCCTTCCGCAGAGCGGCGATCTGGCTGTTATGGAAGAGCAGTGTTCCGCACTCAAAATGGAGAAACAGGCTCCGGTAATCCATATTGATGCTGCCCACCACGGCCACGCGGTCATCGCTGACATAGCACTTGGCGTGGAGGAAACCGGGCGTGAATTCATAAATGCGCACGCCCGCCCTGAGCAGGGGCAGATAGTAGGAACGGCTGAGCCGGAACACCAGCTTCTTATCCGGGATCCCAGGCAGGATGAGCCGCACGTCCACCCCGCGCTTGGCCGCACTTTTCAGAGCATCCAGCATCTCCTCGCCCACGGCCAGGTAGGGCGTATAGATATAAACATATCTCTGGGCCTGAGAGAGGATGTCCAGATAGACCGTCTCGGCCAGCGGCTCCTCATCCAGCGGACTGTCCGCGTAGGGCTGCACCACGCCATCCTGCACTGCGGGCAGGCGGGTGGGCGCAAAGGCGGTGTAATCGGTCTCCTGCGGGCGGAAGGCGTTCCATACATTGAGGAACATCACGGTAAAGTTCCAGACAGCGGCTCCTTCCAGCCGGATGGCCGCATCCTTCCAGTAGCCAAAGCGCTGCTCTGCATTGATATACTCATCCGCCAGATTCACGCCACCGGTGTAGGCCACATTGCCGTCAACCACCACGATCTTGCGGTGGTCGCGGTGGTTCATCACCAGCGAGACCAGCGGCACCACCGGGTTGAAAGGGATGCAGCGGATATGCGCCCTCTCCATGCGGATGACAAAATCACTGGGCAGGCCCAGCAGGCTGCCAAAATCATCGTAGATCAGCCGCACATCCACGCCCTGGGCGGCCTTGCGGCGGAGGATCTGCTCCACACCGTCCCACATTTTGCCGGAACGGAGGATAAAAAATTCCAGAAAGATAAATTTTTCCGCCTTGTCCAGATCCGCCAGCAGCTGGGGATACATCTCCTCCCCGCAGGAAAAGTAGTGAGCAGCGGTATCCCTCCAGGCCGGATACGGCCCGAACTTTGCCACATAGCGGCTCAGGTTCCGGCTGGAGATATCCAGCGCATCGGTCTGGCCCTCGGGCTGGGCAAGCTCAGTCTGATGGGCCTGTTCCACCTTCTGCATCCGCTCCCGCAGATGCTTGGCGGGGGCCTTGTTGCCAAAAGCCAGATAAAGCGCGCCGCCCAGCAGGGGCAGAAGGCCGATCAGAACGATCCAGCCGATCTTATAAGCGCTGTTTTCATCCTTGCGCACCAGATACAGCACGATCAGGATGCTCAGCGCCTTCAGGGCACCGTTCAGCCAGACCCGCCCCGCCGTGAACGACCAGAATGCCCAGAGCAGCCAGAGCACCTGTAAAGCCACCAGCACCACTGTGATCGTGACACGGTTGAAGATGCGGTTGAAAAACTTGACGATGGGCAATCTGAACATGTGGTAACCCTCCCCTGCCGCCCACGGCGATTTTTGATGCTGTTAGTATAGCGCAGAGCGGAAGATTTTGCAAACAAAAAAGCGCCCACAACGGCTTTCCCCGCTATGAGCGCCTATTCAATCGTGGCAGAATTTTTCCCGAGGGTTGTCCGCTTATGCTTCCGCGTCCTCATAACCAACCAGCAGGCCGCCCAGCTCTGCATAATAGCTGCACAGACCGCCGCATTCGCTGATGTCCACCTTTGCTCCATCAAACACAGCCTTTACCATGTGCTTCAGGCGCTCGGCGGCGGCGGGATTGCCGCAGTGAGAGATATGGAGCCTGCCGTTGGTGTAGCCGTGCTCCTTGAGTTCCAGCACGATGCGTTCCAGCGCACCATGCTCACCACGGGTCTTGCAGAGAACATCCAGCTCTCCGGCCTCACTTGCCTGTCCGATGACCCGGATGCCCAGCATCCGCGCCATAGCAGCAACAGCAGGCTTCACGCGGCCATTGCGGGCCAGATTGGCCAGCGACTCCAGCGAGAAGAGCAGATGGGTGTGCTTGTGGTAGCGGAGCATCTCTTCACAGACCTCGTCAAACTCCTTGCCCTCAGCCAGCAGATCCCGCAGATGCTCGGCCAGCAGGCGCTGCTCCGGGCCGGTGGAAAGGCTGTCCAGCACGAACACCCGCTTGCCGGGGTTCTCCTGCTGGTATTCCTCGGCGGCCAGCTGGGCGGCATTGTAGCTGCCGGACAGAGTGCCCGTGATGGTGATGGCATACACCTCGTCGGCTCCCTCGTAGGCGGCCAGCCAATCGCTGACGTTGGGGCAGGAAGTCGAGGTCTTTCCCTTATAGGTGCGCAGGGTCTGGGCCATGCCCAAGGCATCCATTGTGCCGTTGTCCAGATATTCGGCATCGTCGGTGATGATCTTCAGGGGAACGCATTCAAAATCCACGCCCTGCAAGGTGTACAGGCTGGCGGAGGAATCCACAACAATCTTGGTGTTCATAAGCATTTATCTCCATTCCGGCGGCAGAGGATGCCGCAGTTTTTCCTGTTGTTTGAATCACTATATCAGTTTTTCAAAAACCTGTCAACTGTTTTCTTGAATTATTTCAAAAGTTTTTAATTTCCTGTTGACCGCATTTCCAAAACATGGTATACTGTCCGCATGAAATTAGAATCAAACCGCCGCGTTGCGGCCTGCGCCGCAGGGTTTGCCCTGCCCCGGTATGCAGAACTCCCCACCGTAGGGCTTTATCTGGATCAGAGTGTACAGTTTGTCAACGGGTGTTTCTGCACATTTCAGGGGGTGGAGCTCACCGCTTCCATGGTGAGCAACTACGTTAAGAAAGGGATCATCAGCCACCCCATCAAAAAGAAGTATACCCGGGATCAGCTGGCCTGCCTGATCTACATCGTGGTTTCTAAAAATGTCCTGTCCATGGAAAATATCGACAGCCTGTTCAAGATGCAGCAGGCGCATTATACCTCCGCGCAGGCGTATGATACCTTTTGCGATGAGCTGGAGAGCTACCTGCCCTATGTGTTCGGCCTGACCAAAAGCTTTTCCGAGCTGGAGCCGGATGTTGATGATGCACGCAAGCTCCTGCGCAGCACCATCATCTCGGCTGTGAACAAGATCTATCTGGACTGCGTTTTCACCGACCTGCGGCAGGAGCAGGCCCTCTGGCCCGATATCCTGCCGGATCTGGCATAACAACAAAAAAGGCCCTCTCCGTCATGCTTTGTAAAGCAATGATGGAGAGGGCCTTTTTTTCTTAAAATGTAAGCGTGGGGCTGATCTCATTGCGGCGCTGAGCCTGCACGATGCAGTCCTTTTCCGGCACGACACCTGCCGCACCCAGGGTGTTGAACATGGTCTGCAAAGCAAGCGCTGGGGTGTTGTTCTCCTGCGAGAGATGGCAGAGGGCAAACTTCTTGCATCCCTCCTGGATCAGCTCCAGCAGCTTTGCCGAGCACTCATCGTTGGAGAGGTGGCCCCGGTTGGACTCGATGCGGGAGCGCAGGTAGTAAGGATACCGCCCGCTGCGGAGCATGTGGAGGTCGTAGTTGCTTTCCAGCGCCACCAGGTCACAGCCGCTCAGGGCCTGATGCACCGGCGGGGTCAGGACTCCCAGGTCGGTGGCAATGGTCATGGTCTTGTTGTCCGGGGTGTGGATGCGGTAGCCCACGCAGGGCACGTCATGGCTGGTGGGGAACATCGTCACGCCGAAATCTCCCACATCCTCTTCCCCGCCGGACAGGGTGCGCAGCTCACAGGTGGCGGGCACAATGCCGCTTGCATCCAGAAAATCCAGCGTATCGTCTGCGCCGTATACCGGCAGCGGATTCTTTTTGAGGAAGGTAGCCAGCCCCTTGACGTGGTCAGAGTGCTCGTGGGTGACCAGAATGCCCGCACAATCGCTGATGTTCAGGCCCAGCTCCTTGAGTGCCGCCGAGGTAGTGCGCACACCCTTTCCCATATCAATGATGATGTACTTTTCCCCCGTGCGCACCACGCTGCAGTTGCCGGAGGAGCCAGAGTATAACGAGATGAATTCAGACATTTCAAACCTCAAGAAACGAACCTCTCCGTCGTTGCTTCACAAAAGCTCCCTGTCAGGGGAACTTCTGCAAAACAGACTGAGAGGTTCTGAATGATCACATTGCCGATTCCAGTGCGGCGGGCATCCGCTCCACCTTGCTGATCTCAGCGCCCAGGCCGCGCAGCTTTTCCACGATGTTCTCATAGCCGCGCTCAATGTGGCCGATCTCCTCGATCTCGCTGGTGCCGTCTGCCATCAGGGCAGCAACGACCATGGCCGCACCGGCACGCAGGTCAGAAGCGCGCAGGGGGGCGGGGTTCAGTTTGTCCACACCCTCAAACACGGCCACCTGACCGTCCACCTGCACCACTGCGCCCATCTTGCGCAGCTCGTCCACATAGCGGAAGCGGTTATCCCACACGCTCTCGGTGATGGTGGAGGTACCCTTTGCCACGCTGAGCAGCACACCCATCAGGGGCTGCATATCGGTGGGGAAGCCCGGGTGGGGCATGGTGTTGATCTTCAGCGGCAGGATATCGCCCTTGCGGGAGACGCGGACGGAATCATCGAATTCCTCCACATCCACACCGGCACGGCGGAGCTTTGCCGTGATGGGTTCCAGATGCTTGGGGGTGACATTTTTGATCAGAACGTCGCCGCCGGTGGCAGCAGCGGCAACCATGTAGCTGCCCGCCTCGATCTGGTCAGGGATGATGCTGTAAGTGCAACCGTGCATCTTTTCCACGCCGCGCACCTTGATCACATCGGTGCCGGCACCGCGCACATCCGCGCCGCACATATTCAAAAAGTTTGCCAGATCAACAACATGGGGCTCCTTGGCGCAGTTTTCCAGAATGGTCTGGCCCTGTGCCATCACAGCGGAGAGCATACCGTTCATGGTAGCGCCCACGCTGACCTTATCAAAGAAGATATGGGCACCGTTCAGTTCCTTGGCACGCACGGTGATCATGCCGTAGTCCACGCTGTCCTCTGCACCCAGTGCGCTGAACACCTTGAGGTGCTGGTCGATGGGGCGGGGGCCCAGATTGCAGCCGCCGGGCATGGCCACCTGTGCCTTGCCAAAGCGGGAGAGCAGCGCACCCAGGAAGTAGTAGCTGGCACGCATCTGGCGGGACAGATCGTCCGGGACGTTGGTGCTGTTCAGGTGGGTGGTGTCGATCTCGTAGGTATTGCGGTTCAGCATCTTGATGCTGGCACCCAGGGTGCTCAGGATCTTCAGGCTGACTGCCACATCACTGATGTCCGGCAGGTTTTCGATCACACAGACATCTGCCGCCAGAATGGTGGCAGGCAGAATGCCCACAGCCGCATTTTTTGCACCGGAAATGGTAACTTCGCCATGCAGGGGCTTGCCGCCCGTAATAACAAACTTTTCCAATTTTATAATCTCCTTGTCGCAGGCCCGCCAGCGGCAGGGCCACTCAGGGTTCTTGCTTGATCTCTCCGCGCACCGCTGGGCACACACCCTCACGATACAACTATCTTATTATACACAACTTCGGGCAAAAAGCAAAGCCCCCTTTTCCCCTGCCCGATTATTTTCTGTTTTGCCCAGAATCTGCGGAGATATTCGACATTTTTGTTTCTTATTTCAAAAATTTTACAATCAGCGCCCCTTACCAGACGCAATCCTCGCTGCAAGTCTCCTTGATCCAGCCCAGTTGATAGGCCTTGACCAGCTGTTTCAGGTCATGCACCCGCTCCCGCAGGATCTCGCCCTCGTCCGTCTCTTCCACCAGAATGCGGTGGTTCTCCGTTTCCAGAATGTTCTTCTGCGACACGATGTCGATGTTTTCGTTCACGGCCTTTTCAGCACTGACAAAGGGCTGATGGGTCCGCAGGGACATGGTGCGGCTGGAGTACACCAGCGTGTACCCTGCAATGCCGGTCTTTTCGTGGTAGGCGCGGCAGAACCCGCCGTCGATGACCACCAGCCGTCCCCCGCCCTTGATGGGACTTTCGCCGTTTTTCTCCTGCACCGGCACATGGCCGTTGACGATATGGCTCGTACCCGGCAGACCGAACTCTGCCAGAATGCGGCGGCAGGCGGCTTCGTCGTTGTACCAGCTATAATAGGGGTCCTTGACCTCGGCATGGGTAGCGGGGTCGGCGATATACAGCCGCTCGAAGGTGGTCATGGCGCTGCGGCCGAACAGCGGCGAAAGCTTGCCGCACCACAGATACCACAGAAAATCCTGTCCGCTCTGGCGGGCAGCGCTGCCCTCTGCCCCGTAGTAGCCACGGCGGGCGCGGGCGTCGCAGTAATCCATCAGGGCACGGCCGGAGTAGCGGCGTCCCTCAAAGTGCTCCACCGCAAAGCCGCCCTTCGTGTTCATGGGTACAGCGCCGTGGTAGAGCAGGTTTCCGTTTTCAATGTGGTACACGCTGCCCTTGGCGTACAAAAATTCAATATGCTGCTGTAACCTTTCGCTCTGCCGGAAAGACTGTACCAGCTTGTGCAGCACCAGCTGCTCGTCCGGGTTCAGCTTTGCGGGGTCTGCCGGGTCTACCGTGGGGAAAGAGGTGTCCCGCAGGGGGTAGCGCTTCTCCCCTACCTGCACAGTATGGGCACTCCAGTCGATATGGCGCAGATAATCCCGCCCCTGCATCTGGAAATCCGGGTTGCGGTCGATGACCTGACATTCCAGCTTGAACATAAGGATGGAGATGGCCTTGTGCATCACGGCGCAGCGGTGGAGCATTCCTTCCGTATAGGGGCCGCGGGCGGCGTCCGTGTGGGGCATCCAGATGGAAAGATCGTCCTCGCCGTAGAACTGCTCCGCCATGCGCTGCAAGTGCCGCAGGTTGATGCCGTAGCAGTCCTCCAGCATCCCGTGGTTGTGGTAGGCAAGTGTAGTTTTAAGTACCGTACAGATGCAGATGGGACTGCCGGCGGCAGCGCCCATCCATACCACGTCATGGTTGCCCCACTGGATATCTACATTGTGATGACGCATCAACAGATCCAGAATAATGTCCGGGCGGGGGCCGCGGTCAAACAGGTCGCCCACGATATGCAGCTTATCCACCGCCAAATGCTTGATGAGCTCGCACAGCCGCACGATAAAGCGGTCGGCGCGGCCGTTCTCGATGATGCTGCCCACGATCTGGCCGTAGTACAGGTCTTTATCGTGATCCTCAAAGTGGGCATGGAGCAGCTCGTCCAGAATATAGCCGCAGCTGGAGGGCAGACAGCCGCGCACATGGTCGCGGGTGTGCTTGGAGGACACCAGACGGCAGATATCGATCAGCTGGAGAAGGGTCTGGGTGTACCACTGCTCCAGTGCATCCTCGGTAGTGCAGCGTGCTTTAAGCTGAGGCAACTTTTCAGTGGGATAATAGATCAGGGTGGCAAGTTCTGCACGGGCTGCTTCCGACATGGTGTCGCCCAGTACGGCATCCACCTTTTCCCGGATGACACCGGAGGCAGAGTTCAGGATGTGCACAAAGGCCTCGTTCTCGCCGTGCAGGTCGCTCATGAAATGCTCCGTGCCTTTGGGCAGCTTGAGCAGCGCCTGTGTGCTGATGATCTCGCTGGCAGCTGCCGCCTGCGAGGGGTAATCTCTGGCCAGCAGGGTCAGATATTTCAGATTATCGCGAATCTCATCGGTTTCGGTGCGCATGGTCTCCTCCATCATAACGCATTCCTTGCCCTGCAAAGATGTTGCGTTTTTTGTATTATCGTTTCTCTATATTTCAGTATAGCACGAATGGCACCAAAAGTGGTATACTGAATACGAAAATTTTAAGCAAAGGACTTTGGATATTATGCCGAAAACCATTTCCATCCCCTCCCGCTGCACCCTCTGCCCCCGCCGCTGCGGTGCTGACCGTGCCGCCGGGCGCACCGGCTTCTGCGGGGCAGGCGCTACGCTAAAAGCTGCCCGCGCCGCCCTGCACCACTGGGAGGAGCCCTGCATCAGCGGTACAAGGGGCAGCGGCACGGTGTTCTTTTCCGGCTGCACCCTCAAGTGCTGCTTCTGCCAGAACTACCCCATCAGTGCCGAGGGGCTGGGGAAAGAGATCACCGTGGAGCACTTGGCCGAGATCTTTTTGAATTTACAGGCGCAGGGCGCGCACAACATCAATCTGGTCACCCCCGGGCAGTGGCAGCCGTGGATCATTGCCGCGCTGGACATTGCCCGCACCAAAGGGCTGCGTCTGCCCATCGTGTGCAACACCGGCGGCTACGAGACCGTGGAAAGCGTAGAGGCTTGGCGCGGGTACATCGACATCTGGCTGGCTGATTTAAAATATGTGTCCTCTGCCCTTTCCGCAGAGCTTTCCGCCGCGCCGGACTATTTTGCCGAGGCAAAGCCCGCCATCGAGGCCATGATGGCGCAGGCGGGGCATCCGGTGTTCGATGCAGACGGCATCCTGCAAAAGGGGGTCATTCTGCGTCATCTGGCGCTGCCGGGTCATGTGGAGGACAGCTTTGCTGTGCTGGACCAGATGGCTGCATGGAACGATGCCGACCCCGGGTGCTTTCTGCCCAGCGTCATGAGCCAGTACACCCCCTTCTATCAGGCGGCAGACCACGGCATCGGGCGGCGCATCACCACCTACGAATACCGCCGGGTGGTCAACTACGCCATGGATTTGGGCCTCAGTTCTGGTTATATGCAGCAGAAGAGCAGTGCAAAGGAAGAGTATACGCCCAGCTTTGACCTGACGGGGGTGTGAACCCCGCCGTCATCCCTGCGGGATTCTTTCGTCAAAACAACCAAAATTTCTTTTTCTTTTTCTCTCGGCCGAAACAGCATTTGCTTGCTATCCGGTGCGCTGTGCGGTATAATGGATACAACAATGTGTTCTCACATAGAATGGATCCCAGAAACGACTTTTTTAGGAGGAGCGTTATGGAACACTACAATCCCATCCTCGGCAGCGAGCCCAACGGCCAGAAATTTATCACCTGCGGCGAGATCATGCTCCGTCTGACTCCGCCGAACTACGAAAAGATCCGCATGGCATCCAGCTTTGAAGCCAGCTACGGCGGCAGCGAGGCCAACATTGCACTGGCCCTGGCCAACCTGGGTGTGGACAGCACCTTCTTCAGCGTAGTGCCCAACAACAGCCTGGGCAAGAGCGCGGTGCGCTGGCTGCGCTCCAACGATGTGCATTGCACCCCCATGATCCTGACCGAGCCCAACGAGACCCCCTCCAACCGGCTGGGTACTTATTATCTGGAAACCGGCTACGGCATCCGCGCTTCCAAGGTCATCTATGATCGCAAGCACAGTGCCATTACCGAGTATGACTTCTCCCAGGTCGATCTGGACGCTCTGCTGGACGGCTACGACTGGCTGCACCTGAGCGGCATTACCCCGGCACTGGGCCCCAACTGCCGCGGCCTCATCATCGATATGCTCAAGGTGGCCAAAAAGAAGGGCCTGACCGTCAGCTTTGACGGCAACTTCCGCTCTACCCTGTGGAGCTGGGAGGAAGCCCGCGATTTCTGCACCGAGTGCCTGCCTTATGTTGACGTTCTGCTGGGCATTGAGCCCTACCACCTGTGGAAGGACGACAACGATCACAGCAAGGGCGACTGGAAGGACGGCGTGCCCCTGCAGCCCAGCTATGAGCAGCAGGACGAGATCTTCCAGCATTTCATTGCCCGCTACCCCAACCTCAAGTGCATTGCCCGCCATGTGCGCTATGCCCACAGCGGCAGCGAGAACAGCCTCAAGGCCTTTATGTGGTACGACGGCCACACCTTTGAGAGCAAGCTCTACACCTTTAATATTCTGGACCGCGTGGGCGGCGGCGATGCCTTTGCCAGCGGTCTGATCTATGCCATGCTGCACAACTATAAGGCTATGGATATGGTCAACTTTGCCGTAGCAAGCAGCGCCATCAAGCACACCATCCACGGCGATGCCAACATCACCGACGATGTCAGCTCCATCCGCAACCTGATGAACATGAACTACGACATCAAGCGGTAAGCTTTCCGCTCTCAACCCGTTCCCGGATTTTCCCCGGGGACGGGTTCTTTTTTATTGCCCGCGATGCTGGAAAAACCTTTTCTTGTACATTCCTCCAAACTTTTTTGTGAGTTCCTACAATTCCATTGACAGAGAATTCCATGCATGGTATTCTTCAAATTGGCATTATTACCTTTTTTTGCCATTCACTCTATGTCGTTTTTCTGCGGCACCAATCCATGAAAGCGGGGAAATCCATGAAAAAACGGTTTGTCAGTCTATTAGTGGCACTCAGCATAACGTTAACATTCCTACCCATCGGAGCAGTAGCAGCGACTCCGATTAGGATAGGCAACCTCAAATATACAGTTAACGCCGATGGAGAATCAGTTACAGTTTCCGGTACATCAGGAAACCCTACACAACTTAACATTGAGAGCTCAATTTCAAGCAATGGCAGGAACTATACTGTAACCGAAATTGCAACGTGGGCCTTTAATAAATGTAACACGCTTACGGAAGTTACATTGCCTAATACGGTGGACGAAATTGGATACCAGGCATTCTTTAACTGTTCCAATCTAACTAATGTTACAATCCCTGAAGGTGTTACAAAAATCGGCCAAGCTGCTTTTTATGGTTGTTCTCAGTTAACAAGCATTACGATTCCGAGTACCATCACAGATATGGATACGGCTTTTTCAGGAAATACCGCATTATCTCAAGTCACCTTAACAAACGGCATTCCCAAAATCAGTAGTCACGCTTTTGAGCGTTGTACAGAGTTAAGAGAAATAAAAGTACCCATAAGTGTGGATGAAATCTGCCCATTTGCATTTAATGGATGCACAGGTCTTACAAGCGTGACCCTTGAAAAGGGTATTAACATTATAAATAGCAACGCATTCAAAGATTGCACAGAACTAAATGATGTAAAATATAATGGATATAAAACAGACTGGGAAAAAGTCAGAGTTAATAACGCAGGCAATGATACACTAACCAGCAAAGTTCAGTATCTGTGTGATATCAACTTTGATTTGGACGGTGGCACTATAAATGGTAGTGACACTATGGCCACGCAGACTGTTTACAGCAACGAGAAGCTAGGAACTGCAAAATGCTACCCGAATGACCAGCCGTTTGTAGTTCCCACCGACCCTGTAAGAGAAGGTTATACATTTCTTGGCTGGTATACACAGGCAGAAGGCGGCATAAAATATACATTTACAGAAGCCGTCAGCAGCAACATCACCTTGTATGCCCATTGGAACGCACATAGCCATACTGTAACACTGGAGAACGACGAAAACAAGGAAACGAACTCGTACGACTATGGTTCGTCCGTTTCCGTTCCTACACCCACAAAGAAAACCGGCTATAACTTTAATCATTGGGAAGTTACCGTTCCTGATGGAGAAACCGCCCCATCCTTGAACGGCCCAGATGAGAACGGCAATTATAGTTTCTCCATGCCGGACTATGATATAATCTTGACTGCAAAATGGACACAAAAAGATGTGATTGACCCGGATGTTGACCTTAAGTTTGACGCAGTGACCGGAGAAGTGACATCGAACAATGCTAAAGTCAATGCTGATGATATCATCAATAAGAAATTTTATGATGATAAGGGAAATGAAGTTCCCGGTGAGAAATTGAATGACCGCGGGCTCCCTACGGAACCGGGCGATTATATCGTCAAAGTTGATGTCAAAGAGACCGAAAATACCGCTCCCGCGAATCAAGTCACTGGCAATCAGATTAAGTGGAGTTACAATGTTCCCCAGAAAGAAGAAAAGGTCACCTACACTCTATCCCTTCTTGGCGGTATTGCAAAAGTAAACGGCAAGGATACTACTATCAATGACAATGGTGACATTACCATTGAAAAAGGTGCAACAGTGGAAGTAACCTTTGATAAGAGCATTCTTTCCGATGCTCAGACTTTTGACCAGTGGACAATTAAGCCTGCCAGCGTGCTGAACGCTGTTGATCCCAAGGCTGAAACCATTACCTTTACCATGCCGGGTGAAAATGTTATTATCGAAGCCATGACAAAGGATGCAAGCATTGAGGAAGAGCCCAACATTCTGGGCACTACCCTCATCATTGGTACTGCCGCCGCGGGTACCGCGGTGCTGGCCTACCAGACCTATCAGTTGGGTACTGAGTTCTATCTGATTTGCGCCCTGCCAACCGGTACAGCTATTCCAACAAACCGAGGTGAGCTGGCTGAACTGGTGTGGAACAATGCAGGAAAGCCTGAACCCGCCGCCGTGCTGAACGCCAATGCCACTGAGACTGACAAGGCCATTGCCTGGGCCGTGGAGAACGACCTGCTCAAGGCCGCGAAGAACAACGGCGAAACCTATGAAGCAACTGATCCTGTAAGCCGCACAGAGGTTATCAAGGCATGGAATCAAGTGCAGGCGTTCAAAAAGTAATTCGTACCGTAACGAGAAGAACAAATAACACCGCAAACCCAATACTCTAATAGAGAACCCCCCTGCCGGTGATCTCCCGGCAGGGGGGTTCTCTATGTTTTAAGAAGCAACTACTTTATTGCCGCTTCATCTTTTTTAAGAAAGGATCATGCGGTCGTTGGCGAACTCGCCGCCGGACGCGATCTGGAACTTGGCCAGCAGGTCGGAGACATGCAGGTTCTTCTTCTCTTCCCCGGAGACATCATAGATGATGTGGCCCTCGTGCATCATGATCAGGCGGTTGCCATACTTGATGGCATCCTTCATGTTATGGGTGATCATCAGCGTTGTGAGATGGTTTTCCTCAACGATTTTCTCCGAGAGAGTCAGCACCTTGGCGGCCGTCTTGGGGTCGAGCGCCGCGGTGTGCTCGTCGAGCAGCAGCAGCTTCGGCTTTTGCAGGGAGGCCATGAGCAGCGTCAGCGCCTGGCGCTGGCCGCCGGAGAGCAGGCCAACCTTCGCCGTCATGCGGTCCTCCAGGCCGAGGCCGAAGCTCTTGAGCTTCTCGTGGTATTCCTCGCGCTCCGCCTTCGTGACGCCCCAGCGCAGGGTGCGCTTTTTGCCGCGGCGCGCGGCGAGGGCGAGGTTTTCCTCGATCTGCATATTTGCGGCCGTGCCCATCATGGGGTCCTGGAACACCCGCCCCAAAAATGCCGCCCGCTTGTGCTCCGGCAGCTTGGTAACGTCCTGTCCGTCGATGGTGATGGTGCCGGAATCCACCTGAAACACGCCTGCGATGGCGTTCAGCATGGTGGACTTGCCTGCACCGTTGCCGCCGATAACGGTGACAAAATCCCCGTCATTCAGTGTCAGGTTCAGATGGTTCAAAGCTACCTTAGCGTTGATGGTATTGGGATTAAACGTCTTGCAGATATCCTTCAACTCAAGCATGGACGGAACCTCCCTTCTTGGTGTGGATGTGGCCCTTCCAGTAGGGGATCGCCAGGAACACGGCCACGATCAGGGCGGACACCAGCTTCAGATCGTTGGTGTTCAGACCCAACTGCAAAACGATTTGCAGAACGATGTAGTAGATGACGGCACCGATGGAGACCGCCAGCAGCTTCAAAGCGAAGTTGATGAATACCTTGCCGAAGGCCACTTCGCCGATGATGACGGCGGCCAGACCAATGACGATAGCGCCCCGGCCCATGTTGATGTCGGAGGAACCCTGGAACTGGGCCAGCAGACCGCCGGACAGGGCTACCAAACCGTTGGACACCATGAGTCCCAGCACCACGTTGGCGTTGGTATTGATGCCCTGAGCCCGGGCCATGTTGGGGTTTGCGCCGGTGGCACGGAGGGAGCAGCCCTTTTCCGTGCCGAAAAACCAGTACAAAACGGCAATGAGCACCACCGTGAATACCACCAGCAGAGGCAGGGGGTTATCCAGACTCACCGAACGCACATACCGCTGGGATACCAGCAGATCATACTTATCCACGCCTACTGCCTGATTGGCCTTGCTGCCCATGATCCGCAGGTTGATGGAGTAGAGGGCCAGCTGGGTCAGAATACCAGCCAGAATGGCCGGG
>OKVP01000716.1_pt1 | contig 14141 bp, 4 predicted proteins | sample 1604821 | NCBI WGS metagenome assembly OKVP01 (sample SAMN01760946, study PRJEB22395) | human gut metagenome | reverse complement strand
GCCATGTGCCGAGCGTGTACTCGTCTGCTCTCCGTACATCGACGCTTTCCGCTTCCGCGACCGCCTTTGCCAGCTTCTCTTTTACCTCTGCCTGTGTCTTGCCGAGGACGTTCTTGATCAGCCGTTTTCCAGTCTTTTCGTCGTACCCGGCGGTATATCGCCCTTCCCAGCGGCCGTCCTTCCGCTTTCGGATATTGCCTTCACCGTTTGCCCGTTTCTTCGCCATACTCTGTATCTCCTTCGTTTTGGTAGCACAAATAACTACCACAGAAGTAGCGCAAAGTCTACTGATTTTTTCAGAAGATCGGAATATTTTTTGCCGCTTTCGCGTGTGCTGGAAATTTCTATTCTTTGTTTACTGCGGCGCAGTTTTTACGCAGTCCAGCTTCCATCTTCATTCTTGACTTCTTTACAGTCTGTTTTATAATGGTATTATGTAAAATGGTTTTTGTTTAAATTTGCAAGAAACAGAAAAACAAGGCTTAATAGTGACAAGTAACTATTTTGACGCAGAGAACGGTGTGACCCGAGGGTCATGCCGTTTTTCTGGGTCCATAGGTTGTTTCTGTGGTGATAGGCTCGGAAATAATGGGAATATCCACATCGTCCACGAAGTTGAAGAAAATCTTCACTTTCTGCTTGCGCTTGCCGCTGGACTTGTCCGGGGCATAGACGATGATCTTCTTGATATACTCGTTCACGATGGTCTGCGTCAGTTCCTCAACATCCACATATTTCTGTGTCAGGACAATAAAGGCATCCAGACCGTCGTTCATTTCTTCCCGCTGTTCGACCCATTCCTCAATAACCTCAATTTCGAGCTTTAACCGCTCCTGTTCGGCTTCATAGTCCGCAGACATCTTTTTGTACCTGTCCTGACTGAGATTTCCAAGAACATAGTCCTCATACAGCCAGGAGATGATGACATCCAAATCGGAAAGGCGGTTCTTTGCCTGTTCTACTTTCTTTTTGTCATCCTGGATGCTGCGCTCCTGGTCAGTCCTGCGGCATTGCAGCCATTCCTCCTGAAAGGCATCTACATCATCGCAGATATACTCGTTGACCGCACAGATGCGTTCCAAAACGATTTCACGAAGCACATCCTCCCGGATATAATGCGCGGTGCAGGTGCCACGATTGCTTTTATAGTGACAGCAAACATAGTGATCCTGTTTGCCCTCAAAGCTCTTGCTTGTGGTAAAATGGAGCTTGCCGCCGCAATCGGCACAGAACAGAAGTCCGGAAAACAATCCCTGCCGTTCCGCTTTTACGGGGCGGCGTTTGTTTTTCCGCAGCTCCTGTACCCTGTCAAACTGTGCCTGAGATACAATTGCTTCCTGTGTATCCGGCAGATAGAACATATCCTCCGGCTCGTTGGGAATCCGCTTTTTCAGCTTGTAGGACTTGGAATAGGTTTTGAAGTTGCAGGTACAGCCCGTGTACTCCTGCCGCTCCAGAATTGCCACAATGGACTGGTTGCCCCAGTGGTACGGTCTTTCTGGCATTGGCTTTTTCTTACGCTTGGCATACAGCGCTCTTGTGGTCAGAATCTGCTTTTCTTCCAGAATCCTCGCAATCTGCTCCGGGCCTTTGCCGTCAATGCAAAGGTCGAAGATGAGCTTGACGACCTGGGCCGCTTCTTCATCCAGAATCCAGTGATTCTTGTCCTCCGGGTCGCAGCGGTATCCGTAGGGCGGTTTGCCCATGTGCTTCCCACTGGTTCCTCTCTGCCGCAAACTGACACGGACTTTCTTGCTGGTATCACGGGGATACCACTCGTTGAACAGATTACGGATTGCGGCGAAGCCCTCGCTGTCTCCCCGGTTGCTGTCTACGCCATCATTTATAGCGATAAAGCGGACATCATAACTCGGAAAGATAATATCCGTATATTGTCCAACAGTCAGATAGTCACGACCAAAGCGGCTGAGGTCTTTGACCAGCCAACAGCCCACAAGACCCTGCTTGACAAGTGCAAAGCCTTCCTGCACACCGGGACGATTAAAGTTCGTTCCGGTATAACCGTCATCCACCAGAATTTTCAGGTTTGTATACCCATGATCATGGGCATATCGGGTTAATAACGCTCGCTGAGACGAGATTTGTCAAGGTGGTTTTCTGCAAAAGGATATCAAAAGAGCAATGGGGCTGCCACACGTCATTTGTATGGCAGCCCCTCCACAATTTAATGCTAATGCGCAACTGATCTGCCTAAATGGGCAGCAAAGTCAAGCGATTGATACATTTCTTAATGCAAGCAGCACTGATGACGGTCAAGTTGGAACGCCTTATCGTGTTTATTTATGGCACTATTTATACGTTATACAACTCGCCGTTTTCAAATTCTTCATTAGTTATTGGTTCTAACTCGCCATTGTAGTTCTCCAGAAAATCATAAGCATACTTGCGGTTAAGAAGGTCATGTATTTTCTGGTTGTAATAGTTTCTAAGGCAGCTATAGCACGAAGGCGAGCAATTGCATCCTTTTGTGATAGCAATAGCCTTCTCAACCACTTGTCGGAAACAGCGGCCATCCTCAGTAACGAGTCTTCTTACATGGCCAGCACCACCCGCAACAGCGTCGTAAAGAACGATGGCATAAATCAGCTTGTTGTCATATACGATCTTGTGGAGGCAGCCCTTAATATCGTTTCTCTCAATATCCATGACGGAAGACAGAGCTTCTAATAGCGCATACATGACAGACAGCATAACTTCTTGATTGCCGGCCTGTGGTGTCGAGAAAACCAATCGCACAACATCCGTCTTGAAAACATGACAGAGCTTATTTTTGACCAGTTTGACTTCGCAGTTTTTTCCCCATGGAGTAATGTGTTTCTTCTCCAGGGTTTTCTGGTGGGAATTAAACCCAGCCACTTCCATGTTTTCCATGGTGCTTTCAGCATAACCGCAATGTGGGCAGACATAGAAATCATCGTTGCAAACGACCATAAGGGAGTCATTGATGGACGTTTCCATCTGGAAACGATTGCCATCCTTCATGACGAAGGCGTATTTCTGCATGACCTGCCGCTGAGCGTCGCCAATATAGAAGTCATCACTGCGAAACGCCTTATTTGGTTTTCGCATAGGGACGTCCTTCGGTTTTGCGTCTGCTACAAAGCCCTTTCTCGGCTCAATAGCCTGCTTCCATCTGGATTTCGAAATGATCTCATGACAGGAAACACAAGGTTCTCCTCCCTCATTGGGCTCCATCAGTCTATGATTCCAAGTCATGCACGAAGGGTTGTTGCACTGAGCAATATATGCAGTTTCCCAATCTTGTCCGGTGGTCTGAGGCAACTTTCGGATGTATCGGCTTGTATAAAGCTTGCCATCTGCCACCACCTGAGAGTCCGGTGCATACTCGGAGATTGCCAATTGCAGATCGCGGACCATTTGTAGCTTCTTATCTGTGGCAGCATTCGTGTTTTGATACAGTTCGACAGTATCTACCGGGAACCCGTACTTTGGCAGGACATTATTCCTTACGAGGAACTCGATAAGCTCGTTCCTTCCTCGATTGTCCTCTTTCCCTCGACGATAAGACCATAGCTTTTTCTCGACCGCCGCGGCTTGTTGCGTCAATCCCTCGGCAAGAAGGCGCCGGTATTCATCAATGTAGTATTGAACAGTCCCGCGAAACTCATCCACAGCGACTTTCAAAACGCCGTCTTTGCCAACAAGTTTCTCTGTCCATGAGAAATCATTGATTCCCATAACTCTGTGCATAGATTCGGGAATGGATGCCTTCAGAACATCCTTTAAATGTTCTGGTTTACTTGACAAGTACGCGCAGAAACGTTCCCAACCGTCCCCGCTCAGCAGTACATCGGCGTTGTTTGAATTGTATACATCAACCTGTTTTGCAAAGAAGTCGCTCAACGCGACGGCAAAGATATGCCGCAGTATAATTTTCTCATTACGAACTGTGAACAACGGCACACCGATTTTGCCGGTAATCATGTTCTCCGGATTCTTGAAATAGGTAAAGTCGTGGGAACTGAGCTTAGCATATGTAAGTGAGAACGCCGCTGCATTTTTACCGCGACCTGCGCGTCCTGCTCTTTGCACATAGTTTGCCGGTGAAGGAGGCATATTCCGCAGGTATACAGTCTCCAGATCACCCACGTCAACACCCATCTCGAAGGTCGTTGAGCAGCTAAGAGCATTGATCTCTTTGTTGACGAACATCTCCTGGTACTTTTGTTGTTCCTCGCGTCCGAGCTGTGCCGTATGCTCTTTAATGTGAAGCGGCTGCATGAGAGAAGATTGATAGAGTTTTGCATAGTGATTATCCTTTAAAAGACTATCATGCGTGATCCGACGAAGATGGCCGCCGCATTTGAGCGTGGTACACATGTCTTTACAGTTCATCGTGGTGGTCTTCCCGCAGACATCACACACATAGATCGGAATATCTTCCGTTCCAGAGCTAACAGTAAAGCGCTCTGTGCTGAAATAGAACTCATCGTTTCCGGCGGTAGAAAGAGATTCCTCGCCTCTAAGAACCTCATCCCAATACATCTGCAGCAACTCGTTTGCGGATGCCTCATCCAGATTCAAAACACTCATAACACGCTTGAGACGTCCGTTCTTCAGAAGACTACCGTTTTTCCTAATGGCAGCAGACCAACCGGCAAGGTAAGACTTTTTCTTATCCTTGTCCATATCCTTACAGCGCTTTACTCGTTTGGGCTTTGGAGTATAGAAAATGTACTCCCGCTCATCATCGGTCAAATCACAGTCTCCCTCCAATGCGCCATGGTAAACAATTTCCATGGCAAGCAAATCGAAGAGAGCCTTCACATCTTCAACTTTTTGTTGATAGGCTTCGGCAACACCCGACATAATTTCCTCGGCGTTCCCTTTATAATTGAACTTGAGGATGCCCAAAGAAGCCAAGCTGGTGCTTCGGCGTGCATTGACCATCTCGTTCAGGACGGCGATCCATGCGTTTTTTCGGCTCGTCGCCGTTAAATTCTCAACGCCTTTGTCTCCCGGTTCAGCAAATGTTCTACATGAATCGAAATAGGATGTGAGTTCATCCACAAAGTGCTGGATTTCCCAAGGATGCGCTGCCATATTTTCTTTGTTCTTCTCAACAACATGCCAGATGCCACGCCTGCGAAGGAACTCACTATAGGCCGCCGTCATGTACGACGCAAAAAATGCTGCCTCTCCTCTGCTGTCGGAGAAAGAAAGGAATTGCCTCTTGCGGCGGACAATATCAACCTGAGCGCCTTGCTTTGCAGCTCCAAACAAGCTCTTTTTAACCGGCTGTGCGCTTTTCTTGCTCTTGAGAACTTTCTCGCTCTCCGGCAATTCTTCAAACAACGAGGTGCCAAGAACTGCTGTTGCCGCGTCATATCCCAAGTAGAAGGTTTTGAATGTGCCAAAATTGCAGCTCGGGCATTTTCCATCTCCGCGCGAACCGCTTTTTCTTGCTTTCCTAAGCTTTACATAGTGGGTTAGCCCACATGTACAGGGAGGGGCTGCCTTCAAACTTTCATGAATAAGGGCACCGCATTTTGAGCACAGGATATAATCATTTTTACCGATTTCCTCTGTGTCATCTTCGTCTTCCTCATCCAAATCCAAGTCGATATCTCGACTGTCTCTGAGAAGGTAATACTCAATTTCAGGATCGTAAGAGCTGTTTGCAAACTCAAGCTTTCCATCCGCTTCTTTTCCGGCTACTGCTACTCTTCCGCAATCATCACAGATCGCACACTCGAACACTTTCCAATTTTCGTCGCCTATCGTAATGCTCCTGTTTCGGTTGAGCATCAACTTTTTGTTTTGACCAAGCGTAACATATGCGCCCTCAAGCGCTTTTGCAAACATGTGGTAACGCGCTTTTATCAAGGCAGACTTGTTTTTGGAAGCTTGCGCAGCCACTCCAATAATGTTTACAACATCCTGCTGGGTCACATTGTGGGTTGCTCTGAGTGCTCTCGTTATCTCGGGAATCGTCATAGGATGACTTGTTATTCTGCGGAGGTCTCGATAAACTGAGGCACTAACGCACAGATCATAAAGATACTCAGCGTCGGGAATACCATCTGGAATTGGAAGCCCATAATCATCAGCAATGACATTCAGGGGCTTTTGAGGATCAATAAGCTCCGCAAACATAGACAGGGGGACATCGACAGGTTCCCTATCATAAGACGGAACCGCACTTTGAGACCTGATAATATCCTCAGCATAAAAAGATGCGTTGCACAGCGTTTCCGCAAACTTGACGATATCATCATCCGCTTCTTTTCCGCCTAGCGTGGCGCTGGTGAGAATATGGAGGACATTTGCCGGGTTGCTGATTCGTGCTTTAAGCCGCTTCAGCAGCAGGGACGTTTCCATTCCCGTCGCTCCCCGATAGATATGTGCTTCATCAAGGACAAGGAAACGCAGTTTCGCTCTGGAAAAGACCAGGTCATCCTTGGGCCTGAGCATCATATACTCAAGCATGGCATAGTTCGTCACGAGGATATGCGGGGGCGTCTTTTGCATCTGATCGCGAGAAACGATCTCATTTTTCAGCGGCTTCAGGGGACGTCCATTTGCATCCTTGTACACCTTACCATATTCAGCAATCCCGTCCTGTTCATTTTGCTTTGTGCTGCTGTTATAGACGCCGAAAGTAATCTCAGGATAGCTCTTCAGCAGATTGCGCAGTCTTTTCATTTGGTCGTTGGCAAGAGCATTCATCGGATAAATCAGAATCGCTCTCACGCCGGATGAAAGGGTACCTTCTTCGGCCTCCCGAAGCAAGTGATTGATTATCGGAATGATGAAGCACTCCGTTTTACCAGAGCCGGTTCCCGTGGTAACGATCAGGTTCTTACCTTTGTTTGTCTTTCTAAGGGCTCTTTCCTGATGGAGATACAGCCCACGGTTGATCTGGATCTCTTTTTCACCATCGGGAATATCTCCCTCCAAACTGTGGAAGAGTGAAGACGCCTCGCCCTCCTCAATCATCTGAGCAAGGCTTTTTCCGGTTTTATATGAGTCGCTGACGTCAAGATAGGGGCCTTTTGCAATAGCACCTTCCTCACGCAACGCAGCAGCAAACTGCGCAGCGTAATCCTTATCGGAAATATGGAACAACGTCGATATGTACCCTATAAACTCATCCTTGATGTTGTCTGCTGCAGTTATTGGACTAAACATACTTACACCCTTTCCGTCCGATACGAGTATAGATCGGCATTGGAATACTTTTGTTTGTTGGCCTTCGTGTATTCGTGATCCGTAAGTGCAAAGACTACGGATTCCAGGCTGCGATCATAGTAGTTATAGTAGTACAAACCATCTCCATCTGGATCAGTAATGCACAGTGCAGTGTCGCTGATATACACAATTCGAACCGGATTCACCAACATTTTTTTATGCCCTTTTTGTTCGTGTGAACGTCATACGAGAACTCATACCTTTCCCCATGATAACCAGTCGTGTAGAGAATTCCGCTATACACCGGGCAGTATCCTTCGGAGGTATCCTCCATCCCACAATACTGTATTTGGTCAATATAGCAGGGGCGTATCAGGATATGACCGGCCTCTTCCTTGAACTCATCTGTTATAGATTCGACAACAATCCGGCGGTTCATAAAACGTAGAAGGTTTTTATCACCGATGATACAATCGCCGACTGCCACAACTTCTTTTGCCCTTTTGAATAATCCTCCGGTTTGGATACTGATTTCAAACTGATAGTTCCCGATGGGCATATCTTTCGGTAAGATGATATACTCCGTATCTTCGCTAAGCTTGAATTCAAACAGCTTATCATCGGCACTTGATAGCAAGAGAGTGAATTCTCTGCCCGAAGTACCAATAAATACTCCACCTTGATCCCATAGCAGCTTTTGTTCTTCTGTCCAGAGGGAAGGACGTTTCAGAAAACGCTCCTTGAAGAAAACTCTCGCCAGAGAATAAGAGGCACTCTGTGTCTGACCGGCAACTCTCATCACCACTTCTGCGTCATTGAAGCTGTCCGTACCACCGAACGACTGTAGGACATTTCCAATCGTCACCAAGCCCTGACCATCATAGAGGATGTCTTTGCCACCAACGAGAAACTGAACATTGACCCTCGCTGGAGTGGTTACTTTGAGAAAACTATTCTGCGGAATATGTCCGATATACCATGCCGGTTGAGGCTCCTGTAACCATGCACCGGAGGTTTCAGACACGGTGATTTTCGGAATATCCGCATGGAGTTCTCCACCACGGAAAGGTATCCGGACTTCAGCCTCATCTTTCCCAAAAGGAACTACTTCATGGAAATCATCTATGTCCGCATAAAATTCTGCACCGTCATAATCGCTTGCATTATAATAGAATTCACGATTAAAGCAGCAATCTGCTTCGGAAATCAGAATAAATGTCCGGTCAAACATCAATCGTTCGTTTGCCAGATTGATTACTTGAATACGTACCGTGTCATGTTCGCCATCAAACGGCATGGTGAACGCGAGTTCATTGTCGGACTGTTCTAATGAGTCAAACTCTATTCTCTCGCCGTCTTTTAAGAGGACAAACTGCTGTGTGTAATCGCGATTTCCAAGAATGATGCTACAAGTACTCTTCCGAAAGGCGAGGAAAGCTTCTGTGTCCTGAATGGTGACCGTTGGCAGGGATGTAGATTCGCTTGGAGTGATAACCTTGAGATCTGTCCCATTCTCACTGTCGAAGGCAATCAAACGGCCATCCACCGAAAGCACATATCCGTCCTTCAGCTCCAAGAAGAACGCTTTCAGCCCAGCATTTTTCATCGAGTCAATCTCGACGATATCCGTGTTCTCTGTCTTTACCTCCGACATTTTAGGCACTACGAGCGTATAGTGGTCTCGTTTGACTTGATTTGCCGAGATCTCAGCACCGCCGTAGAACAGCAACACGTTACGATGCAGGCTTTCTTCTGAGTCGTAGATCCACTCGTCATCACATTTGATCCGAACACAAATGTTCAGCAAACTATCCTCTTGAGAACCCACCGAAATAGAAGCGGCGACACCGTTTAGCGTCTTTCCGAGCTCGTTCCCGTACCAACTAAGGTTCTGCTGCATTACTTCTCTGCCATTGCAGCTTACGTAAAGCGTTGCCTTTTTGATCTCCTCGTTCTTCAAGCGAATATCCGGGAGTATGAGCTGTACGTCCGTTTCATTTTTCAGGATGAACTTCGCACGGATACGGGAATAATCTATTGCGACATCACGCTGAGTGACTTGCGTCTGTCTCTCTGATTTTTTTGTATTTGCAATCGCAATGATTTTCTCTTTGAACCACTCTTCACAGAGCAATTCTTCGTATGTATTGACTTTCTTGGTCTCAGAGTTGACAAGCGAATCGATTTTTCCGATTAACCTTTCAAACAGGTTCCGCGTATAGACAGGCCGGTAAAGGATCAGTTTCCGTATTCCTTCCTGGAATGAATACGCCTTAGAGCTGATTGTCAGTTCGACATCTTCCTCATTGCCGCCTGATAATTTTTGCTGGAGCGCGTGGACCATAACTGAAATCAAAGGGTCGTTTGGAATCATGCGCCAGTTAAGGTTACTTTTGTAGAAATCGAAGAGGAGATCAAATAGCGCCATCCACGACTTTCTCGTACTGAGTGCATGGATCACGACCGTTGATTTAAAAGCGCGTCCATTTGTATCCTCCAAGAAAAGGCGCCGGTTGCGTTTCACTGCGTTTTCAAGAGACGACTGAAGAAGTCTTACTACCGATCCGCTTGCGTCACGATAGCCGAACTGGAGAGAAATATAGTTCCAGAAATTGCTATTCTCCTCATTCTTCCATTTTTTTGCGTTGTTAATCAGCGCAAGGGTAATCTGCATCTCTGCGCGCAGCGAGAGCTTTGTCCATGGTTCTCTAAGTACAAGGTCAATGTATTTTCGGGCGTTTGCATTTAGCTTGTCTACCGTTTCGGGCTTCAGAATACAGCTTCCAATGAGGGGATACATGGCAAAGACTTTATCTTCAAAAGTACCGTTGCTTTGCCTGACCTCCATATCCTTTTCAAGAATATCAACAGCCACATCAGGGCGCTCGGTAGTTCTTTCAAACCCTAACGAGCGAATATAGCTATTAACGTTGAATCCCTTGTTATACGCATAGGTATTAAGAATTTTATAAATCCGAGAATCCGTTGGGAAATAAACAACATTGTCATGTACAATGTACTGTCGCAACTCTTCGATATGGCGCTCTTTTGCTCCATCTGTGGTTAGTTCCGAACCGTCGAGTCGAGATTCAAATCCATAAAGCTCAATAAAGCTCTTGATTGTATAGCCATTCCGGGAGGCTATTGATCTAATCCACTGGTTTTTCGGATCAGAGGAGACGTACACTTTCCCGTCAACCATGTTTTCCTGCATGAAGGCAATAATCTGCTCATCTGTAACGCTGCGCTGATCGAGGTAAGGGTAACCGGAAATGAAAACAGCGTACTCATCCGTAGTCATTCCGCGCAACTGTGCATTTGCTCTGAATCTCTCAGGATTATCCGGACGATAGAAAGGCTTCGTAAGGACGTTAATAACTCTTCCGTCTGATTCACCGGCCAACTCCCGCTCGGTATACATGTGCATCTTCTTGACAACAACTTGTTCCCGAATCTCATCTGGCAAGTCGTTCAAAAAGAAGCACTTAATCTCGTTCTCATATATAAAAAGGCAGACGAAATCGTCCTGTTTGTTATTCATACAACAGCAGGTTACTTCGTCGTCAGTATAGTCAAAACTTTTGTTTTCAATCAGTTCCGCAAGGATTGACAGCTCACTCTCACATATTGTCTTTCCCGTCCATGTAGATCTGCGCTGCGGCAATCGCTTCTCCAAAGCGTTATATAAGCTTTGCCTTGAAAGTCCAAACCATTCCGTCATCTTAGCTGGCTTGAACATAAATCTTTCTGTTAGAATATCAATGACCGCAAAATCAAAACCTTTACCGGCAGATTCTACGATAGGTTCATCTCCAAGCTCCTGATTGTCTTGAGATGTGAGATTATCGAAATAGCCTCTACCATCTCTAATTATTACATCGATAATTGCAAGTATTTCGTCTCTTGTTTGAGCGCCAACATTTCGGAGGCTCATAATATCCTTTTTAGACATTTGAACCAGTTCGCCCGCAGTCTGAACATTTGCCCGCTTCAATGCATTTCTGGCTCTAACGCTAAAAGGAACATCATCAAGACTAAGAGATTCGATTTCCGGAAGGAGTTCAGATAGTCTACTACTTTCCGGTGTGGTTTCAATAACTGCCTCTGGCTCCTCTGCGCGTTCGTGGTGTACGACCTTGCCGCTTTGAATGATGCTTTCAATGGCCTTTGTGATCTCTTCTCTGCTCAACACGCCGACATTGCGTAGCTCAAAAATGTCCTTTTGTGACATTTGGATCAATGCTCCGACCGTGTGAATGCCACCACGCCTCAATGCGTTTGTTGCACGAGTTCCAAGTCTAAGGCTTTCAATTGGCGTATCTTGAACATCCGGAAGAATCTCTTTGATTCGTTTCGCTCGTTCCTCAAAGAAACAGATGATATCGTCTGCATGGGCTATTACTCCATTCAATTCTTGGAGAACATCTTCACTGATATTGCGTGTTGCAGATAATTCCATCATATCGCAGTTCAGCAAATCGTTCAGCCTCATCAAGCCTACACGGCCCAAGAAACTTTTGCTCTTGTCCGAAATCTCCAAGTCGTGGATATAAATCGTAATATGCGTTTCTTTCATCTTATACCCCCAAAAGCCTTTTTTGAGAAATAAGAAAAATATCATAAGAGGATCTCTCTCTCAAACCCCTCACATTCGCTTCGATGAGAAATTATATAGAAAGTTTTTCCTCTTGCCCTGATTCAACGCGCTGTCCATGTGTAATTTCTTTACATGAACATAGTTCACGCTGAAATGGTTCGGCTTTTCCATAAATTTATCATTAGCTTATTTACCACTAATCGTTCTGTACAAAACACTGCCTCGTATAAGTACACAATATTCACAATAATTATACCACAAAAACGATTGAATTCTACACTTTTTGCTAATTATCAAAGAAAAAGTGGGAGTGCATCGTTCAAAATGCACCCCCACTGAAATATTATCGCCCCCAACTGTCTCGGCTTTTCTTCTTGTCCTGCTTCTGCTTTGTCTTCTGTTGCTGTTTCTGACGCAGACGTTCACGGATGGAGCGTTCTTCAGCTTCCTCATGGAGCAGGTTTGCCACATCCCGTTTGCTGTCGTACATTATCAGGGGATCGTACTTATTCCCATAAGCAGACTGCACACAGTCAACCGCAGAACGCTCCATTGCAGGACGCAGGGCACACCTTGCGTCCTGCAATTCTTCTGGGTCAAATTCTGCCGTCTGCTCCTTCAAATCAGCATATTGCCGCAAGGCGTCGTTCAGCTCATCCGTGTACTTTTCTTCCTGCTGGGCCAGCTTTTTGAGTGCGGTTTCCAACGTGGAAATATCCTTTTTTACAGTGGCAATACCGGCATCGTCGCTACATTCCAGCGAGTGCAGCAGCATATCTTTCTCGGATTTCAGCTCCTCTACTTCCTCGGTCAGCTCCGTAATACGGCGGGACAGTTCACGCTGTTTCGGGATGAGATAGAAGGGAGTCTCCTTCTTTTCGGCAAGCAAAGACTTGCGTTCCTTGCTCTTGCCCTGAATTTCCTGAACCAACTCGGTATAGCGCACCAGCTTCGGCTGAACCTCGCGGATATACTCTTTCATGCGCTGCTTGCCCCGGCCGATATGCCGCAGCTGATAGTGAAAAACAATCATATTCGCCCGCAGCTTTTCCATCGCCTTGGCAATAGCCGGGATTGTATTCTTTACCGCCTGACCCAGCTTCTTGACCGCTGCTTTCAGTTCCCGCAGCAGCGCATTGTCTGCCTTGATTTGCCGGTTCAGTTCGCAACGGTCAGAGATAATGCCCCTGCGCTCCAACGCCTGCGCTGCCGCACCCTCATGGATGGTAGGAATCTCATCCAGCCCCCGTGCGGCATTGCTGCGGTGGTCAATGCGTTCCTCCCGCCCGGCGCGTTCCAGATAGCGATTGGACGCATCTGCCCATGCCTCCCGCCATGCTGTAAGCTGTTCTTCGCTGTTCCAGCGCTCGGAGATGGGATTTTGCCTGCCGTAGCGGGTGCTTTTGGGATGCTTGTCAGCCCGAACAAGTCCCTGCACCTCGGCATCAGACGGTGTCATATACACCTTCTTTTTGCCGACCTTGTAGGGATATTGCTTCTCCCATCCATCGTTTTTTGCTGTCCTGAACTCAGCAGCGGTGAAGCCCTGTTCCTCGCCGTTTTTCATGCAGAGATATTCCTTCTCGGTCTTGTACTGCCACTTGCCTCGTTCATCCAGCGGGCGCACCGTCAGCAGAATGTGGGCATGAGGATTGTGACCATCGGTGTCATGGATGGCAGCATCAGCACACATCCCGTCTGATACGAACTGCTCCCGGATAAATTCTTGCAGCAGCTCGATCTGTTCCTCACGGCTCAGCTCTATGGGCAGGGCAACCACAAACTCCCGCGCCAAACGGCTGTCTTTGGCTGTTTCTACTTCCTCCACAGCGTTCCATAGCTTTTCCCGATCCTGCCATTCCTGCGGGGCGTATTCCGGCAGGAAAACCTCCTGCCAGACAAGCCCCTGCTTTTTCGTGTAGTCATGCTGTATCCCGTCGTAATCGTTGTAGAGGCGGGAACAGCTCAGATAAGCGGAGGCGGCCACAGCGGAGCGTCCTGCGCCCCGACTGACCGCCTTCGCTTCCAGATGATAAATTGCCATTATTCGTTTACCTCGTTTTCTTTTTTCTGTTTCTCTTTTGCAAAGAGAAAATGGACGGGCAGAACGCCCGTCCATCTATGCGGCAAAGCTGCCGGTGGCAGGTTTGTGCGGGCAGGGTGCAAGCTGTTTCCAAAGCAGAAACAACTGCGACCTGCGCAGACGATGACAGCAGCACCCTGCAAGTGCTGTGGCATTGTCTGGAGGCTGCCCGCAGCAGCCGCATCCGCCTCGCAGAGCGCACGATTTCCGCAGGAAATACCACTGCCCTTTAGGGTGGTGAGTAAGTGCGCCCTTACGGGAGGAAAAGAGGAGGCCCCCGGTTTCCCG
>OKVP01000707.1_pt1 | contig 14188 bp, 10 predicted proteins | sample 1604821 | NCBI WGS metagenome assembly OKVP01 (sample SAMN01760946, study PRJEB22395) | human gut metagenome | reverse complement strand
ATTTTCTTTGTGGGAAAGTAGAGGGGGAGAAGTATACCTATGCTTTTTTTGACCCGGATGTGTTTATCAGCGTGCTGATTGCCAGTCACTTAGATTTTAAGATTAGTAAGCCTAATTGGTTGAGAGAACATATGAAGGAAAGGCTATCTCAACTGATGTCGTTGCTGTGACATCATATGTCATACCTCCTGTGATATAATAGGAATATAAAGAAAAAGGAGGCGTTTGCTATGGCAAAAAAGAGTTTGGACATTGAGGTGTTTTCTGCGTGGTTCAAGAGCCGGTACAATAATCTGCTGCATGATGATTTTTCAAGATAAGCAAATAAACGTTGCAGGTCACACAGTTAGGTGTGAACAGTAACAGGAAAACAAATATTAAGTGAACAATAGTAAGACAGGTAAGTATTATGTATGGTGACACATGGCAGGTCCGCTGGAAGGAATTTCTATCGGACTCGTATGTATATGGATCAAAAATTGAATTTAATGAGGATGGTTCAGTTTCTTATAAGAACCGCCTCATGCCGCCGGGCACGGTGATTCACACATGGTATTCTATGACGAATTTCCAGGGGAATAGGATAGAGCCGTCGCTTCCGCTCATCGATGGAGAGCGGGCATATTCCATTGCGGTGAATATTGACTATCACAACAGTGAGAGTGAGGCGCTGATGCTTCGTATCATATTTTTTGACAGGTATGATGCACAGGCGCAGAGTATTATTGTCCGCGATAAAAAGGCGTTTTTCAAGCCGTCCATCAGGACCTACAGCTACAGGATAGAGCTGATAAATGGTGGAAATGCTGATTTTACATTCAAATCACTGGTGATTAAAGAGGTTTCAGAGGAAGAGTTTGATGCAGAGCAGGAAAGAATTGAGAGACTTAAAGAGGACTCTAACAAAAGTAAGAAAAAGCGAAGAAAAAATAAAAAATCTAAGTGATGAAGAGCTTTCTGCACTGACAGAGCAGTTTAAGAGCAGGTATAGCGATGGGGAATCGCTTGAATCGCTTATGCCAGAGGCCTTTGCGGCTATCTGCGAGGCGGATTACAGGGTGCTTGGAAAGAGACCGTATGATGTGCAAATCTTAGCGGCAGCAGCTCTTCACGGTGGATATCTCGCCGAGATGAATACAGGTGAGGGAAAGACTCTATCTGCCACGATGCCGCTTTATCTGAATGCGCTGACCGGCAAGAGCTGCATGCTCGTGACCACAAACGAGTATCTGGCATCGCGAGATGGTGCAGAGATGGGAGAGGTCTACAATTTTATGGGTCTCACCTGCTCATATCCGGATGCGGATGATACAAAAAAGCAGGATGATGACGAGAAAAGACAGTTTTATTCGGCTGATATCATATACACTACAAATGGCGCACTTGGCTTTGATTTCCTTTTTGACAATCTGGTAAAGAAAAAGGAGGACAGATTTCTCTGTGATTTCCACTATGTCATAATTGACGAGGCTGATTCGGTGCTTTTAGACTCTGCAATTATGCCGCTCGTCATATCGGGAGTGCCGAGAGTGCAGTCGAACCTGTATGATGTATGTGATTTTTTCGTCACGACACTTGTGGAGGATATTGACTACATAGAGGAGGATAAGGCCGTCTGGCTCACTCCAAAGGGTGTTAAGTTTGCCGAGAGCTTCTTTGGCATATCCAATTTCTACGGTAAAGAGAATTTTGAGATAAACAGGCATGTCACGCTTTCTCTTCGGGCGCACAAGCTTTTGAAGAACAAAAAGGATTATGTTGTTACTGACAAGAAAGAGGTAGAGCTGTTTGATGGAGCGACAGGCCGTCTCATGCACGGTGTCAAGCTGCGTGGCGGTCAGCATCAGGCTATAGAGGCAAAGGAAAAGGTGGAGATATCGCAGGAATACAGAACTGTGGCATCCGTTACCTTCCAGAATCTGTTTATGATGTTTGACAAGATGGCAGGCATGAGCGGCACACTCATGGATGCAAAGGATGAGCTTTTTGAGACCTACGGCAAGCATGTGGTGAGAATACCTACAAACAGGCCTCTTAAAAGAGTTGACAGGAAGGACAGATACTTTAAAAACGGTCATGACCAGTTCTGGACAGCAGTGGATGATGTGATAAGGCTTCACGAGACAGGCCAGCCTGTGCTTGTGGTGCTTAATTCCGTTACGGATACAGATCTTTTTTCAAGGCTTTTAATAGAGAAAAATATTCCGCACAATGTACTAAACGCAAGCAATGCTTTCTGGGAAGCACAGATTATCGCAGGCGCAGGCCAGCTGAATGCGGTTACGGTTGCTACAACGATGGCAGGAAGAGGAACAGATATAAAGCTCGGAGACGGAGTGAAGGAGCTTGGCGGCTTAGCCGTCATAGGTATAGGAAGGATGAACAATTCAAGATCCGAGAGGCAGGCGAGGGGCCGCGCCGGCAGACAGGGAGATCCGGGCTTCAGCCAGTACTATGTGAGCCTGGAGGATGACATAGTGGGAGCTGAGGATGATGACAAGCTGCAGCGCTATATTGATGGCAAAAAGCGTATTGGAAAGCGCAAAATAAAGCGTATTGTCAACCAGTGTCAGAAGCTTAGTGTGGAGTCTGAGGAGATGAACCGCAAGAAATCACTGCAGTATGACCAGGTCCTCCAGCGCCAGCGAGACCTAATCTACGCAACCAGAAAAAAACTGCTCGACGGCGCCAGCGTCGAGCAGGAGAAGATAGTAGAGATTGCGAAGGAGAATATCTCAGACTTCGTTAATCATTTTGACTGCATACAGAGTAATAAGAAGCATGGCAGGCGCCGTGGCAGAAAGAAAGATAGCGATAAAAATACCAATACACAGCAATACACATCCATGCTTAACAGATACATTCTTGACAACATCTCCTACAAGCTGGATGCCGGTCTGACTTTGTCTGACATGCAAAGCGCCGCCACTGTTAGCGATTACCTGATGCTTCGCGTGTATCAGGGGCTTTCAAGACAGCGTGAGCGCATAGGCGATGAGGAGGCTTACGAGCAGTTTGTCCGTGAGGCAACTCTAAAGGCGGTGGATGATGGCTGGGTTGAGCTGATTGACTACCTTGAGCAGCTCAAGTATGCGGTAGCGGGAAGAGCATCCGCACAGAGAAATGTTATGTTTGAATACCAAAATGAGGCTTTCGAGTCGTTTTTGGATACAGAAAAAGCGGTAAAATGTAATATCATAAGGAATATTTTGCTTAGTGATGTGAAAATCGGCAAGGATGGCAGGCTGCAGGTCATCTACCCTTAAAGGTTATTATAATATAAATAGTTTGACAGATACGAGGAGAATCATATGGTATATAACTTCAATCTCGGAATAGGCTGGGCTTCAAGCGGCGTGGAGTACGCACAGAGCTACAGGGCTAATCTGCTCCGCAGGGCGCACATTCCGGCAAGGTTTGTTTTCACAGATATGTTTCCAACTGAAAATATAGAGCACATGACAAGAAATATCGGCTTTTTGGATGAGGAAGTGATATGGCTGTACACATTTTTTACAGATGTGAGGACATCGCATGTCACATTCACTCTAAAGGAGCTTGAGGCTACGATGGCAGAGGAGGATTATACCTTTTCCAGAGATGGCAAGACGTGCAGGTATCAGTTTAAGGAGAGCGGCAGGTTCTACACCTGCTACATGGTTGATGATACAAGTGATCTCGTGCACAGAGTCGAGATTGTTTCAAACGGATGCCTGATCAGGAAGGATTTTTACACCTATTGCAGGACCTTCAGCGAGTACTATGCTCCGCTCGACGGCAAGGCGCATCTGTACGGCAGGACATTTTTCAATGAGGATGGCTCGGTGTGCTACGAGGAGGTCATAGAGGATGACAGCACCTTTTACAGGATTGGAGCGCAGGTGCTTTATACCAAGGCTGACCTGGTCGGCTATATGGTAAAGAGGCTTAACTTAACGGCTGATGATGTGGTGATCATCGACAGGACGACAGGCATAGGCCAGGCAATCCTCGAAAACTGTGGACCGGCGCGCGTAGGAATAGTGGTGCATGCGGACCATTTCAGCGAGGGCGGCACGGATGATGATTACATACTGTGGAACAACTATTATGAGTATTCGTTTTCACAGACTGAGCACATAGATTTTTACATCACAGCGACAGATGCGCAGAATGAGCTTATGAGGCAGCAGTTCAAGAAGTATTGTGGAAAAGAGCCTCAAGTGGTGACTATTCCGGTGGGCAGTCTGGATGAGCTTAAGTATCCGGATGAGCCGAGAAAGAGGCACTCGCTCATCACTGCGTCGCGTCTTGCGACTGAGAAGCACTGTGACTGGCTGGTGGAGGCCGTTGTAAAGGCAAAAGAAAGCGTGCCTGACATTTCACTTGACATATATGGAAAGGGTGGCGATGAGGCGAAGCTTAAGGGGCTTATCGGAAGGCTGGACTGTGCCGATTATGTGCATTTGATGGGACAGCAGAAATTAGATGATGTATACAAGCACTATGATGCATATGTGGCAGCTTCACAGAGTGAGGGCTTCGGGCTCACACTCATGGAGGCCATAGGCTCAGGGCTTCCTATAGTGGGCTTTGATGTGAGGTATGGCAACCAGACCTTTATCGATGATGGGCAAAACGGCTACAAAATTCCAATCACCGATGAGATGGATCAGAAGGAGAAGATAAAGCTTCTTTCTGAGCGTATAGTGAGGATGTTTACAGAGGATGATATGGATGCATTTTCAGGACATTCATATGAGAAGGCCAAAGAATATCTGACTAAGGAGGTGGTTCACAGATGGATAGAGCTGTTGAAGTAACACACACGGCGGATGGTATCACACTGCTCTTTGATACATTTTCAGGCGAGAGCAAGAATCTCCTTGAGTCATTTAAGAATGCCGGTGCTGCCTTTCATGCAGCAGTCATTGAGGATGACGGATTTCTGCCGGATGACGTGATGAGCGTGTATGGATTTTTCTTAGGCGATTACAGGAAAGCTGACAGCTTACCGGGGAAGCCGTTGTATTTCAATCAGATACAGATTCCTGATTACTGGCGCATAGAGGGCGATAATTCATCTGCGAAGGTCATGGACCGCACCAGGGAGCGAGCGAGGATATTTTTCACGGAGCCTACGCACAGGCGGCAGGTTAAGATTGTTGACTGGCTCGATGATGCCGGTCAGGTCAGGCTTTCAGAGCATTATAACAGGTATGGCGCGATTTTCTGTCACACGGTTTTTAATAAAAAGGGGCAGAAGGCACTCAGGAAGTTTTTTGATGTGACGGGCAGGGAGATGATAGTGGAAAACTTTGTCACCGGTGATATACTCGTCAGATGGCAGGATAAGGACTGGATTTTCAGAAGTAAGACAGACTTTATAGCGTTTTTCATCAGGTGCGCAGGGCTGGAGGATACAGCGGTTTATTTCAACTCGCTGTCATATCCGTTTTTTGCATCACAGGCGCTTGCGCCAAACGGCTTTCGCGACGCACTCTTCTGGCACGAGCCGGTGGGTGATGAGATACCCGGCAATATGCAGATTATACTGCATGATCAGGGAACGAGGGCAAAGCGCGTATTTGTGTCGCGCAGGGAGTCCTACGACAGGCTTATAGCACTTGGCGCTCCTTCTGATAAGGTGAAGCAGCTTGGATATATCTACAGCTTCGTCAGGGAAAATAAGCACAGGCCGCACATACTTGTATGTACCAATTCAGAGAATGTGGGGCATCTGACAGAGCTTGCGTCACTCATGCCGCAGATGCATTTTCATGTGGCGGCCATCACAGAGATGTCGTCAAAGCTTATGTCGGCAGGGCAGTATGACAATGTGTCACTCTACCCTAATGTGAAGATGTCCGTGCTGGATAGTCTTTTTGAGAAGTGTGATTTCTACCTCGATATCAATCACGAGGGTGAGATAGTGGATGCGGTTCACAGAGCTTTCTTAAACAACATGCTTATAGTGGGTTATGAGGAGACCATGCACAACGCATATTACACCGCAGACACGAATACATTTGAGGAGAGCGAGTACGCTGATATGGCGGAGGCACTCAACCTGACACTGGCTATGCCGCATCTCATTGATGAGGCGCTTGCCATGCAGAAAAAGGCTGCTGTAGCGGCTGATGCAACAGACTACATGGAAATACTCCATTTGTAGTAATACAGGGTTTATGAACAGAAAGGAGCTTAATATGAGTAAAAACATTAACAACAATCAGACAGTAGACGAGAAAAAGGGTAAAAGGACAGGACTTACAATACTGGGCTATGTGCTTGTGATCGTGGCACTTCTTATAGTGCTTCCGGTTGTGCTTCCACCGATATTTGGCTATCATACATATCTTTCGGGCACAGACCATACAGGAAATATTTCAAAGAATGGCAGCGTGGTATATTTAAAGACTATTGACGAGGCCTCTTATAAGGATGGCAATATAGTAGCCATCGAATCAGCTGATTCATCAGGCAGAAGGGTAGATTCATACTATGTGGATTCTAATGATTCTTCTGCAAAAGAGATTGCACTTCGTGATGGAAATGGTGTATCATATAAGGTAGTTAAAGGGCAGGTTATCGCAAAGACTCCGTTTATAGGATACTTAAGCCAGCTGTGCTTTTCAGCAGTTGGAATTATTGTCACGGTAGTGATTTTTGCTGCAGGTGTAGCAATCATGATGTATGTAAACAAAATCAGCAAGGAAATCAACACCATGGTTGAACAGCAGACTGCATAGTGTGTCTGAATTCCCATCTGCGACATTAGAAAACCTGACTATTATAAAGCAGACCTTATGTTTGCGGAATAGGATAAGTTATGGATAGATACAGTGTGAGTAGGACAAAGAGGTCATTGTTTTATTTAATGATGGCCTTTTTGATTGTTGGATTTATAATTGCCGAGTGCATATTACCGAGTGAGAGAAGCCAGTCTGTAAGTGATAATAATATCACCTACGAGGGCAGCTTTACATGGGAGAAGTCCGATGGTGAAAGGGAGGCTATTGAAGTACCCGGCAGGTACGATGTTAAGCCGGGGGATACGATGGTTATAACTACTGTTCTGCCTGATGATTTCAATGCAAATGTCATGGCAATCAGAGCATCACTTCAGACAGTCAGATTTTACGTGGATGGCAGTCCGAGAGCAGAGTATGATACAAAGGACACGAGACCCTTCGGTAAGGATTCCGCGAGCAGATATGTATTTTGCAATATGTCGGAGGATGATGCCGGCAAAGAGCTGCGCATTGAGCTGACGAGCCATGCATCCAACTATTCAGGCGTTGTAAATACAGTATACTGTGGAGATAAGAGCGATATATGGACAAATATATTTCATAACAGCTCAAGAGAGACGATTATAGCATTTTTCATTTTTTTTGCTGCTGTAGTGTCTGTTATGTTCAGTATAGCACTCAGTATTGTATACAAGACACATTTTGACATGGAGTATGTAGGCTGGTGTATGCTTCTTGGGGCAATATGGATGCTTGGTGAATCAAAGCTGCGTCAGATGCTGGTGCCGAATGCATCTGTTTTGGCGGCTATGTGCTTTGTGGTTATTCTGATTAGTCCTATTGCTGTTTCAATTTATATTGACAGCATACAGGGCGGGCGTTATACAAGAGTGTATACATGCATAGAGGCGCTTGCGGCTGTGAATTTCATTGTCTGCACATCACTGCAGCTTTTTGGTGTGTGCGATTATATAGAGACTCTGCCGGCAGGACAGGGAATGCTTGCTGTCTGCTGCGTGGTCGTCATCACAACATTTATCATTGATATAATTAAACACAGGGCTTTGGGCTACAGACCTGAGATGATTGCCATGATTGTGGCACTTGTTCTGGCGTTTATAGAGGCTGCATCTGTGTACTTTGTTGTCACCATGTCAGGTTTCTTTATCGGAACAGGCCTTATTGTGATTTTGTTTGTCAATATCATAGTCACAATAAAAAGAATCAGCGAGATAGAATACAAGCGCCAGAAGGAAGAGAGTGACAGGCTTAGAAATCAGACAGAGAGAGTTTCCCTTCAGATGATGAAGACACTTGCTGCCACAATTGAGGCAAAGGACGATTATATGAGAGGTCACTCATACAGAGTCGCAGAGTACTCTGCTCTCATAGCAAAGCAGCTTGGCTGGAGTGAGCATGATGTGGAAAATCTTAGAAATGCTGCATATCTGCATGATATCGGAAAGATTGGCGTGCCTGATACTATATTAAATAAGCCGACCAGGCTGACTGATGAAGAGTTTGCCGCCATAAAGAGCCATACTGTGATGGGCGCAGATATCTTAAAGGATATTACCCTGTTAGACCATCTGGTGGATATTGCAAGGAATCATCATGAGCGCTACGATGGAAAGGGCTATCCTGACGGACTGGTGGGAGAGGAGATACCGCTTTCTGCCCGTATAGTGTGTGTGGCGGACAGCTATGATGCCATGAGGTCGCGCAGGATTTACAGGAATGCTCTGCCCGATGAAGAAATCCGAAGGGAACTTTTGGATAACTGCAGCACTCAGTTTGATCCGCAGATTTCGCGTATGTTTGTTGATATGCTTGACAAAGGCATGGTTGTGATTGATGAGGATAATCCGGCGGCTCAGGGCTACCGTGATAATGCGGCTATCGAGTCAGTGGCAGACAAATTCATATCTGAGGTCATGAAGACCATGAGCAGTCAGGAAAAAGCCGATAGTGTTGATTATCTGACAGGACTTTACATGCGAAGTCGTGGACAGCAGGTAATAGCAGCCCTGATGCAGGATAATGATGGCTGTCTTGCCTTCATAGATATGGATAATCTTAAAAAAGTCAATGATGTGCATGGTCACAAGGCGGGTGACAGGGCACTTAAGCTTATAGGTAATCTCCTTGCTAAAGAGACTGAGAATGAGACCTTTGCAGCCTGCAGGCTTGGAGGTGATGAGTTCCTCATCTTTATGCCATATTCTGACAGGGCAAGCGTGGAGAGTGTTATAAAGCGCATATTTGAGGGTTTCGAGAGTGCCAGGGAAGCAGACTGTGAGATAAAGGAGGCCGCTCTTTCAGCAGGACTGTGTATGACGACAAAGGGAGCCATGTTTGAAAGTGACTACACAAAGGCAGATAAGGCACTTTACTATGTGAAGCAGAACTGCAAGGGTTCATATTTCTTCTATGAGCAGCTCTTAGCTGACAATAAGGAGAATACAAATCTGAGCGTGGATTTACGAAACGTGGCAAAGCTTTTAAAGGAGAGTGGCAGCTATACAGGTGCGCTGGATTTAAACTACAGAGAGTTTGCAAGAATCTATGAGTTCGTGAACAATGTAGGAGATAGACACAAGCACAACTGCTATCTGGTCATGGTGACTATGAACACTCTGCCGGAGCAGCTTGCAGATATCGAGAAAATTGAGAAGGCACTTGACTGCATGGAGCAGTCTATCCGCAGCAAGATCAGAAAGGTGGATGTCTGCACGCGCTACAGCTCAATGCAGTATCTTATCATACTATTTGAACCACAGGAAAATCAGATTCCAAATGTGATGGAGAGAATCTTTATGCATTACTATGAGCTCTGTGACAGAGAGGATTTCAAGCCACAGTATGAGTATATCAAGATGACTGAGCCAAAATAAAATAGGGATTGTTAAATAATAGTCAATGTGGTATAGTTTTCTTCGAACGGTATTCGAAGGAAACTGTATCATGGAGGATGTGTTGTCACCTTATGACAGAGCATATCCGGCAGACACAAGAAAGCCAAAAGCACATTGCTGCATCAGAATATGAAGCAGACAGCAAAGTGACAGGCGCGCACAGGATAAATCGACCGCTGCCATACGGCATATGGCGGAGATGATATCAGCTGCGATATAAGGAATGGTCTGACCGGCTTGGAAAGAAGGTGGTAGCATGAAAATAGGCATAATCGGCGCAGGCAGAGTGGGCTGTTCTATAGGTAAATACCTAAGGACAAAGGACATAGAGCTTGCAGGCTATTATGACGTGGATTCTGCGGCGGCTAAGGAGGCTGCGGAGTTTACAAGGACAGAGAGCTTTGATTCGCTAAAGCAACTGGCGGATCAATCACAGATTATATTTATCACCACACCGGATTCATTTATTATACCGGTTTGGGAACAATTAAAAGAGCTGTCTCTAACGAATCAGATTATATGTCATTGCAGTGGCGCATTATCATCCGATTCATTTTCCGGAAGGGAGAGCATGAGCGTATCATGCTGTTCAATTCATCCAATGTTACCGTTCAGTAACAAATTTTCATCATATGAGCAATTAAATAAAGCATTTTTCACAGTGGAAGGGCAGGATGCTGCGGTTGAAGCAATATCCGGGCTGTTTTGTTCTATTGGAAATGAGGTATGCCGCATTGATGGCGCTAAAAAGGCAAAATACCATGCAGCGGCTAGTATTTTGAGCAATCAGGTGATTGCTGTCCTTGACATGGGCTATTCTCTTTTGGAGGACTGCGGCTTTACAAGGGCTGAGGCGGTAAGAGCCACAGGTCAGCTTGTGATGCGCAATATCGAAAACGTACTCGAAGCAGGCTGTGACGGCGCACTGACCGGGCCAATCGAGAGAAACGATATTGAAACAGTGAAAAAGCACATCGCATGTATGCAAAATGACGATAGCGATGATGTCAGATTGTACAAAATGCTTGGTACAAAACTAGTAAATATTGCTGAAAAAAAGAATCCTGATAAGGATTACACTCAGATGATGGAATTGCTAAGAGGCTGACAATACCGTGAATGGTTCCAAGTAGTTACAAGAAACGGATTGTTGCAGAAAGACAGAGGGATTGGACAATGAAAAATACAGTAGTAACTTTTAAACAGGCAAAGGAAAAGGGCGAGAAGCTCACGATGCTCACAGCATATGATTATTCGACAGCAAAGCTCATAGATGAGGCCGGAATCAATGCAATTTTAGTAGGAGATTCTCTCGGCATGGTGGTGCTTGGCTATGAGGATACACTTTCAGTGACTATGGAGGATATGATTCATCACAGCGCGGCTGTTTCAAGAGGAATAAAGGACACACTGCTTATTACAGATATTGAAAAGGTAAAGGATGTACAGAAGAAAGATTACAGTAAGATGATCATAGAGATCGTTGTTGCTGTGGTTGTTGCAGCACTTATTGTTATCTGGATCATTCGCAGAAGAAAGAGGAAGAAAGAGATATTGGAGGAGTTCTAAATGGGTTGGATCAGTCATTTATGTTTAATGAATATGAAAAGACGAAAAACCAGAACCTTTCTGACCATACTTGGAGTTGTGATCGGTGTGATCTCTGTTGTGACCCTGCTTGCTGTCGGTATCGGCGTACGGCAGGAAAGTATCAATACCATGATAGACAGTGAAAGCATCTGCCAGATCCGGGTGACCGGGGCGACCGGCGGCAAACACAAGGACCGGATGATTCAGGATCAGACTGTAAAAGCATTTCAGGAGCTGGACGATGTGGAGTCTGTCTATCCGTTCTATGAATTGTATGTAACGCTCACAAATGGAAAATATTCGTATGATGGTGTGATAACCGGTATTCCACAGTCTGAACTGGCAAAGAAGGATTATACGAAAACTTCAAGACGGACAACGTCAAATGTAAAGCCTGTGCTTGTCATGGGAGATAAGACAGCATCCTTGTTCTACAATCCGGAAACGGATCAGACCTATGATGTGACAGAGAAGAAAAAAGCAGAGACATGGATCGGAAAAAAAGTGGATCTGTCCTTTTGGGATTCGCAGGAGATGGCACCGGTGAAGATAGAAGTCGGAGCTGTTATTGACAGTGGAGAAGATGCATATAACAGAGACTCACAGAGCATTTACTGCGATCTGGATGTGTTAAAGAGCTTTTTAGGCAGAGTATCCAGTGGGGGAACGTTGCAGGGACAGCCGCTTGATGCAAATGGAAATCCGTACAAGGATTTCGTATATTCCGGAGCGGTTGTGACTGTTGATAATATCGATCATGTCGATTCTACCGTGAAGAAGCTTCAGGATATGGGGTATACGACGGAAAATGAGAAAGAGTATCTGGATACGATACAGAAATATCTGAAGATGGTACAGCTTTTACTGGGTGGTATCGGAGCAATCGCGCTGATCGTAGCCGTGATCGGAATCAGCAATACCATGACAACATCGGTATTTGACCGGATCAATGAGATCGGCGTATTAAAGGTTCTCGGATGCGATCCGGATGAGCTGCAGCTCCTGTTCCTTACAGAAGCAGGAATCATCGGAGCGGCGGGCGGTATCATAGGAGTGCTTTTATCGTATGGTTTTAAGGGTATCGTAGATAAGATCGCTATTAAAATGTTCGATCTGGCAAAGGGAACGCAGATTGCAATAATCCCATGGGAACTTGCAGCCGGAGCCGTTGTCGGAGCGATTCTGCTTGCGATATGTGCCGGATATTTTCCTGCGAGATTTGCATCGAAATTGCAGCCGTTAGATGCTGTCAGAAACAGATAGAAAAAAAGGAAAAAAACGGAACAGTATTTTGTTGACTTTACTGTATCCATGCGTTATATTATAATCGTCCGCGGGGCAGTGAGATAAACATTTACTATATTTAGGAGGAATTATTAATATGTTCGATAAGGTAAAAGCTATTTTCGAAGAGCAGTTAGGAGTATCACAGGATGAGATGCAGCTTGATACTAACTTCAAAGATGATTTAGGAGTAGATTCATTAGATTTATATGAGATAGTAATGAAGATGGAAGATGAATTCGATGTTGAGATCCCAGCTGAGGAACTTGAAGACGTTGCTACATTTGAAGATGTACTTAACTATCTTAAGAGCAAAGGTGTAGAAGAATAATTCACATCAGAAGCAGACAAGAGGCAGCGAAGATGTCTATATACCAGATTTGCCCGGCGCAGGTTGGTGGATGACAGACTGGCTGCTTCTTTTAGTATACAGGGATGGGCAATTGTGATGTTTAGATATTGTGTGATGTCCAACCATCTTGACTTTCCCAACCAGAGGACGCTTCCGCTCGTTTCGTCCTGCAGCGGTACTAAGATGCCGCTTGCAGCGCCATCCACACCACAAGGGCGCGCTTTCGTTCTAACCTCGTGCCAAAAGGCACTCGCTAAGTACGAAATGTGACGACCGGCGGACTCAAATGCCTCTGTGTTGGCAAATCAAATGATTGAACATCATCTACTCTTTGAACATCGCAATTGCCGATAAATAGAATAGACAGGTGAGAAAAATGGGTAAAACAGCAGTTATTTTCCCTGGCCAGGGTGCTCAGTATGTAGGCATGGCTAAGGATTTTTATGACAATTTTGAAGACAGTAAGGCAGTGATCGATACAGCAGACAGTGTGCTTGACATTGATCTGAAGAAGATCTGCTTTGAGGAAAATGAAGATATCAACAAGACAGAATATACACAGCCTGCTATGGTAGCAGCAGAACTTGCTATCTATGAGCATGTAAAGAATGCAGGTTTGAAGGCAGATGTATTCGCAGGTCTGTCACTTGGTGAGTACAGCGCACTTACAGCTTGTGGAGCTATGAAGCTTCCGGATGCGATCCGTACCGTAAGACAGCGTGGTATCCTGATGCAGAATGAAGTTCCGCTTGGTCAGGGTGCTATGGCAGCCGTTATCGCTACAGATGCAGAAGTGATCGCAAAGGTCTGTGAGGAGACTCCGGGCAATGTTCAGATCGCAAATTATAACTGCCCCGGACAGATCGTTATTTCCGGTGAGACAGAAGCCCTTGACAAAGCATGTGAAGCCCTTCAGGCAGCAGGAGCCAAGAGAGTGATCAAGTTAAATGTCAGCGGCCCATTCCATTCCAAGATGCTGGAACCGGCCGGTGAAAAGTTATATGCATACTTAAGAGATGTAGAGATCGCAGACGATTTCCTTCCGTATGTATGTAATGCTGATGCATGTTATGTAACAGATGCTTCAGAGGTTAAGACTTTACTGATGCGTCAGGTATATTCATCTGTCAGATGGCAGCAGAGTATCGAAGCTATGATCGCAGACGGCGTAGATACATTTGTAGAGGTTGGACCTGGAAAGACCCTGTCCGGCTTCATGCGAAAGATCAACAAGGAAATGAAATGCATCAACATCGCAACTGTTGATGATCTGAAGAAATTGGAGGAACTGAATGCTTAAGGATAAGGTAGCA
>OKVP01000690.1_pt1 | contig 14413 bp, 13 predicted proteins | sample 1604821 | NCBI WGS metagenome assembly OKVP01 (sample SAMN01760946, study PRJEB22395) | human gut metagenome | reverse complement strand
AGAAAAGAGCCGGGAACAGATGAGTATGAGCTGCAGAAAAATATTATAAAAAATCTTGAAATTCCATTTGAATGTGCGGTACAAGATAACATACTGCCATTGGATGAATATGATTTTATTATAGATGCAATGTTTGGAATTGGAGTAGTTGTTGAATCACATAAGCCGGTAGATGTTATAGCTATAATGCTTGGTACGAATGACTGCAAGACTGAATTTCATGCTGATGCTAAGACAATTGCAAAAGGAATGGAGGCAGTTGCAAGAAAGGCTAACAAGACAGCAGGAGAACATGCAAAGATAGTTATAGTTTCTCCGATTCATCTTGGAAAAGGTGTAGGTGAAGAAGGCTTTGATCCTGAATTTAATGAAAGTTCTGAAAATGTTTCAAGGCAGCTTGCATGGGAATATGAAAAAATAGCAAAGGAAAATGGATTTTATTATTTTGATGCAGTTACATGGTATGCTATATTGATTCACGTGATATGAATAGCAATGCTTAATTTTGGCATTGCGGAGAGTTAAAGTGTATTTGCCATCTTTTATTTGTATAATTCTGCTTTCCCCGTTTTCAGATAAAATAAGCACATCGGCGTAAATCATGATGGATTCACCATCTAACAAGGATTTTATAGATGCGCTAGCATCTTTTAGGTGTAGAATTTCGTTAGAGTTAGTATCGGTTATAAAGTTCATGTTTATGTACCTCCTACTAAATATTGAAATAGTTTGGATAAATTTGGGCGCTATAATTTATTTACAATTTATATTTTATATTCATTTTTTCAAAAAGTTTAGCATTTTTTCAAAAAAACGAAATCTTTTGTCGTTAAATGTTGTCTGCATAGTAGAAAATATGCAGGTGAAATGAAAATGTTGTTTATTTTTACTCTGTTTAGAGCGCGACATTGTAAGTCGTAGCAATTTAGAGTATATTTTGGTAATCTTAGGATGTTAAATTTATTTTTGTCGTCTTACCTTATATAAATTTGAAACACTTATGGAGGTGCGAAGGATGTGTTGGGTTGAAAGTGAGTTTAGACAAATAGTGGAAAAGTTCAAAAAATGGCTGGAATACTTTATAGGCGGGTATGATAGTATATTGTACACGCTAATTATACTTGTTGTAATTGTGGTTTTTACAGGAATTTTAGTATCAATTATGAGAAAACAATTTTCGTTAAAAAGGGAATTAAATATAATTTTTAGCAAGTTGTTGATGCTAATAATAATTGGCATAGTAAATCTTTTTGATATGAATATCGTAATTATGGGATGCACTTTGCGATCAATGGTAATCTTGTATTATATTGTACAAGAGGCAAACGAGATTTTTTCTAATTTAGATATAATTGGAGTCTGCATTCCATCAGTAGCAAAAAGGATATTGAAAATATTGAATCAGAATACGGAGAATGATTAAAAGACATAAATTATTTAGTACAAACAAATATATAAATAAAGATTGTAAAGCCGTGTAAAAAATATAGTACATATAATTTTGTAAAAAAGTAGTTGACAATTTACAGGCTTAAGCATATATGAATTATTAGTATTGAAAATGATTTCAAGCGTTTTGGAAGGAGTGACATATCCTATATTTGTATAGGGCTGTCGCTCCTGATTTTTTACATGCATATGATTCTCCGCCTTAAAAATCTTCAAAACTTTCTCTTTGCATAACCCCCAATATATGTTAATGTTTTATTAGTGAGAACTGTAATGAATGTATGGGTAAAATTGAAAACAGGATGTAGTAAAGGAGAGGGTTACATGAAAAGAGGAAAGAAACTATTTACGTATTTGCTTGTGCTCGTGATGCTGCTGGCAAATACTGTAACAGGAGTTGCCGCGGAGCTGGACGAGCCGTTGCAGGAGGCGACACAGATTGTCCATGAGGATGGAAGCGGATTGCTGGCGGAAGGTGGTTTGCTGGAAGCAGGCGATGCGGTTGCGGACAGCAGTTATGACCATTCGCATGATGCAGCGATTGTGGCTGCAATGGAGAACATGCAGGATACCATAGATGTGACAGGCTATGGATTGACAGCAACCAATGTGGAAGATGTTATACACGGTATTTTGAACATGAATCCACAGTTGTTTTATGTATCAGGTGGATTTCGTTATTATATGGATATCCAAAGTAATGTTAAAGAATTGATCATTACATACAATTATACGAAAACCCAGATTACTTCTATGAAATCGGAGATTGATGCAGCGGTTGCGAAGATGGAAGCTGCGATTGATACAACTGGGTTGAGTGATGTGGAGATTGCACTTGCATATCATGATTACCTTGCGACAGATGTAGCATATGATTATGAGAATTATTTATCAAATTCTTTGTCGAGCGATGATTATAATATCTATGGCACACTTGTTAAGAAGAAAGCGGTTTGCCAGGGATATGCACTGACGTTCATGTATCTGATGAAACGCCAGAATGTTGTGTGTGGCTATGTTTCAAGCAATGCTGCAAATCATGCGTGGAATGCCGTATATCTGAACAATCAGTGGTATCACATGGATGCCACATGGGATGATCCGACATGGGACAATCTCGGAAGAGTGAAGCATACGTATTTTATGATTTCGGATGCAACCTTGTTATCTTTGGATAGCGATCGGACGGATTATGTAACGAGTGTTCCGTATGGCTATACCTATACCAAAGCAACTGACAGCCGCTATGAGAGTGGATTCTGGAGTGGTGTGCAGACATATATGTATCCATACAATGGAAACTGGTATTATCTGGATGGCGCATATGTGGCAGCTGATCGTAGCGCGAAATATCAGATTTCTAAGTATAATTATGCAAGCCAGACAACTACCTGTTTATATGGACCGGCATACGCGAAATGGACAACTGCAGACAATGGCGTGTGGACGGCTTATTTCGGACGTATGGCAGCACGAAATGGTGTGATTTATTTCTCAACACCGACAACGATTGAACAGTATAGCATCTCAACTGGAACGACGAAAACGATATTCACATTGCCATCAGGCACTGCAAAGGGAACTCACATATTTGGACTTGGATTTATAGATGAATCTATATTATGTGATTGCGGATACAGCGAATTATGAAGGACAGGAAACCTATAATAAGGTAAACCTTTGCACTTCTCATGTATATGGAGCGGTGCAGACAATCAATCCAACGTATGAGCAGGCGGGAAAGAAATATCATGTTTGTAAAACATGTGGATATAGTGAAGACATAGAAAATCTCCCGAAACTGGTTAAGGTGTCGACAATTACGATTGTAGGTGGCAAGAAAACCATGACGGTGGGAGAGTCATATACGGTTGAGGCTGTGCGTGTGGTACCGGATAACGCTACTAATAAGGAGGTCACTTGGTCTTCTTCCAATCCAAGTGTTGCATCCATAGATACGAATGGAACAGTGACAGCAAAGGCGGCAGGTACAGCGACAATCACAGCAACGGCAAAGGATGGGCAGGGAGCCAAGGATTCTTTTGTTATGACAGTGAAGAAGGCCGATTCTTCAGAAACACCGGATCCGGATCCAAATCCGAATCCAGATCCGACACCAAACCCAGATCCAACGCCAACGCCGAACCCAACACCAACACCAGATCCAACACCAACACCAGATCCAACACCAAGTCAGCCGGTTACACCAGCTGTAACCGTGCGGTATACAACCCATGTGCAGAGCTACGGCTGGCAGGCATGGAAGTACAATGGTCAGATGAGTGGTACAAGTGGTCAGGCAAAGCGGCTGGAGGGTATCAATATCCGTCTTTCTAACCAGCAGTACAGCGGAGACATCGTGTATACAACACATGTACAGAGCTATGGCTGGCAAGGAAATGAGAATAATCAGTCAACGTGGCGGAAGAATGGCGTGATGAGTGGTACGAGTGGCGAGGCAAAACGTCTCGAAGCAATCCGGATCAATTTGACCGGTGAGATGGCAAAGCATTATGACATTTACTATCGTGTGCATGCACAGTCATTTGGCTGGCTTGATTGGGCGAAGAATGGTGCACCATCCGGTACAGCCGGTTATGCAAAGCGTCTGGAAGGCATTCAGATCATTTTAGTTCCAAAGGGACAGCCGGCGCCGGCGAAAAATTACGGTGGCATTACTTCGGTTCGCGCATCGTATATTGCAAAATAAACATACATAAGATCCCCTCAGCATACATTTTGCTGAGGGGATTTTTTGCGTTGGAGGAGCGATGGATAGCCTGTATGGTTCGGCGTGTGGCGCCTATATATATGATGAGGATGTGCTTGATTTCCTTGTGAAATACGACAACAATCTGGCGGGGGAGATGCAGATCCTACAGCCGGACTGCAGAACGATCATTAACAGTCAGTTCCTTGTGGCGTATCGTAGTGTCTATGATGCGGCTGGAGCAGCACTCTCGGCAGATACACTGTTTCGGTTAGGTTATGACCGGATACCGAAATGCTTTGGACTGATGGATACCTCGGCATTGCAGGGGATTGGTATTGGCGCAGTTCAGACGGTGCCGGGGTTGTCGCTTTCGGGAAAAGATGTGCTGGTCGGGTTTATTGATACAGGTATCGACTTTGCGAATCCACTGTTCCGCAGAGCCGACGGTACATGCCGGGTGACGGCAATCTGGGATCAGACACAGACGGCATATGAAGCGGGTGAACCCAATATGTCTGTACAGAGCGGGGAGATCGATACGCGTCCCATCTTTGGATATGGCAGGGAGTATCCGCAGGAGTTGTTGAATCTGGCGATACAGACGGAACAGCCGTATCAGATTGTACCAAGCCGGGATATGGACGGGCACGGTACGTTTCTGGCATCGGTGGCTGCCGGGAACACCTATCTGGATGGGGATGATATATTTTCCGGTGTGGCACCGAAGTCGGATATTATCATGGTGAAATTAAAGCAGGCAAAGCAGCGTCTGCGAGATTTCTTCCTGATTCCAGATGGCGTTCCATGTTATTCGGAGGCGGATATCATACTTGGCGTGAAATACCTGATTAACAAGGCGATGGAGCTGGGGAAACCGCTTGTAATCTGTCTGGGACTGGGGACGAATCAGGGTGATCACAATGGGAATCTGAATCTGGAGCTTTATCTGGATACGGTTGTGACACTGCCGGGAATCTGCGTGGTCGGAAGTGCTGGAAATGAGCTTGGTACAGGCGGGCATTTTGCAAGCCTGTCTACGATCAATCTGGGCAATCAGAACGGGATCTCACAGCCGCGGACACGGACGGTAAGAAATGAGATGGAGATCTATGTGGAAGATGAGAATCCGGGTTTTTGCACGGAGATCTGGGGGCGTGCGCCAAGTCTGTACCAGATAGCGGTATATTCCCCGACCGGGCAGCGGTTTGATCAGCTTTTTCCGAACCGTGACAGTTCTGGAATGATTACATATTTGTATGAGGGAACGACGTTGTATGCGGAAAGTGTAGTGGTCGAGAACAATTCGGGTGATCCGTTTATCCTGCTGCGGTTTGAGAAGCCTGCGACCGGTATCTGGCGGATTGAAGTGACAGAGAATTACAGCAGCTTTCCGGCAGGGTATGATGCATGGCTGCCAATCCGACAATTTTTGGGCGATAATACGCGGTTTTCACGACCAGATCCGGAAGTGATTCTTTGTGCGCCAGCGAATGCGCGTGGGACGATAACTGTAGCTGGGTACAATCATCTAGATAATTCGTTGTATGTGGAATCCAGCCGTGGATATACCAGAAAAGGACGGATTCAGCCGGATTTTGCGGCGCCAGCCGTGCGTGTGGCGGGGCTGCTTGCGGGAGGCAGTGGGACGCGACCGCTGTTCGTGCGCCGGAGCGGTACGAGTGTCGGGGCTGCATTGACCGCCGGGGCGGCGGCACTTTTCCTCGAATGGGGCATCGTGCGTGGCAATTATTATGGGATGAATACCGAAGTGATCCGGCAGATTTTGATTCGCGGTGCGCGGACAGTTGTCGATATTGCATATCCAAACCCTGCGTGGGGATGGGGTGTGCTGGATATATCACGTGCTTTTGAGGCCCTGCGCGGCTAAGCAGACCGGATAACAGGATAGTTGGATGGATATCATGCTGATACTGGACAAATAGAGAAAAAAAGGGTATCATAAGAGAAATATGTCGTACGATTCAAATTTGAAAACAGGAGTTGTATAGATTATGATATGTAAACATTGTAAAGCGGAAAATGAAGATGGTGCATTGTTTTGCAGCAACTGTGGAAAACCGTTAGAAGATGAAGAATATGACCGCGAGAAAATGCGGGGGAATACGAAGCTGTATATCGGAATATCTATCGCGCTTATGATATTTCTGGCAAGTGGTCTGGTGTTTGGATTCTTCTATTTCAGTAACAAAGTACAGAAAGCCAACGATGAGCGAAATACAATTGCCTCAGAAAGCGATGTGGCAGCCAATTATTTCCGGTCACAGATCCGGGAGCAGGAGGATGCAATCACAGAGCTGCAGTCCCAGATTGATCTTCTGAAAGCATCAATCACAGATTATCAGAATAAGGAAGAAGACTATAAGAAGCAGATTACCGCGCTTGAGGATAAGGAAGAGGCGATGGATGGTCTGGCAAGCTTCACGGATGCGGTGCCATCCCAAGGCTATGAGGATATGTTTGTCAGTGATACATTCCTGAAGTTCATGACAAATGAGGCTGATACATCAGAGGAAGGCGCAGAGACAAATGAGGCACAGACGACGCAGGAAGCTGTGTTACGTGTATGTATCTCCGGTGATATTGAGGTAAGCGTAGAGTCCTCGGATGAGGATGTTGCGAGCTTCACATGGGATACTTCCCCAGTCGGACCTTCGGTAGCGAGATTACGTGTGATCCCGGGCAAGAAGGGAACGGCAATCTTGACATTCACAAACAACTTAAATGACGAGCAGATTAAGGTTTACGTCTACGTACAGTAACAAACATCCATATAGGAATTATAGAATAAATAAGAAAAGCACAGTTCAACTTTGAACTGTGCTTTTCTTATTTGTTCGATTCTTGCTTGCCAATTATACTGTTGGAGCCTTGTAGTTGTCGGAGATTGTTCCGAACTCTTTGTACTCCTGAATTCTTGACTGAATACGCTCAGACTGATCCAACAGGCTGCTGATAGAAGCGTTGTGGTTCAGGTGATCAATCAGAGTTGCGATATACTTGCTCAAGTCAGCAGACTCATACCAGTCATGGTTGAAGAGCTCTGGATCCTGATAAGTCAGGTTTGTTGTGATAACTTTCTCGATGGTACCCTCTGCCTTTGCCTGGTCGAAGATATCCAGACCAGCAGTAAACAGACCGAACGTTGCAAGACAGTACACACGTCTTGCCTTACGAGCCTTTAACTGACGGGCAACATCCAACATACTCTCACCGGAAGCAATCATATCGTCGATGATGATAACATCCTTGCCCTCGACACTGTCACCAAGGAACTCATGTGCAACGATTGGGTTCTTGCCATTTACGATCGTTGTGTAATCACGTCTCTTATAGAACATACCAACATCAACACCCAAGTGGTTTGCGAAGTAGATCGCACGGTTCATGGCACCTTCATCCGGGCTGATTACCATCATGTGATCGCTGTCCAAAGTCAGATCCGGTGTTGTGCGGAGCAGTGTCTTGATGAACTGATAGGTTGGCATGATATTTTCAAAACCGCTGTAAGGAATCGCGTTCTGGACACGAGGATCGTGAGCATCAAATGTAATGATATTGTCAACGCCAAGTCCGACTAACTCCTGCAATGCGATTGCACAGTCCAGAGACTCACGGCTGCTGCGCTTATGCTGACGGCTCTCGTACATGAAAGGCATGATAACGGTGATACGGTTTGCCTTGCCTGCCATGGCAGCGATAACACGCTTCATATCGGAATAGTGATCGTCTGGGGACATCATATTTGTCTTACCACAGATCTTGTACTCGATGCTATGGTTTACAACATCAACCATGATGTAAACATCAGTACCACGTACGGAATCCTGTAAAGTACCCTTTGCTTCACCGGAACCAAAACGTGGACAAGAGGATTTCAGGATATAGGAATCTCTCTCATAGCCTGCAAATGTGATGTTGTCCTTGTGCTCGTTGTGACGTTCTGCTCTCCAGCGTGCAAGGTAGCTATCCACTTTTTCACCGAGGGCTTTGCAGCTCTCCAAAGGGATGATTCCGAGCTTTCCAACTGGAACTGTAATAAGATGACTTGAATCTGGCATGATTTTTTCCTCCATTGTGTGATTACAGCTTAGAACCCTGTATCATTTCTTTTTTTCTTTTTTGATACCTTATGTTTTCACCGTACAGTTGAAGTACAGTGTAACGTTCAATGATGCGGGACATGATACGTTCGGAATACCGCTCCTGTAATTCCTTCATGGAAAGATTGGTCGAGATGACCGTCGATTTTCCGGTAAGTCCCCTCTGGTTGATAACTTCAAAAAGCTTGGAGCAGACAAAGGCATTGGTTGTCTCTGTGCCCAGATCATCGATTACCAACAATTCGCTATTATAAATATATTTGTATAATTCTTCAAGTTCTAATTTTTTATTCATCAGATATTGTCCGAAAACCTGTTCAAACAGATCGTTTGCGGACAGATAGAGAACGGTGTGCCCTTCGTCCAGTAACGCTTTCGCGATACAGTTCGTGAGAAAAGTCTTTCCGAGACCGGTTTCTCCATATAATAACAGGTTTCCGCGTTCGGTATCCTGTGTCGCAAATGTATTCACGAAACGGTGGACAAGATGCAGCACATTTTTGGCATTGTCATATGGACTGACAGACCAGTTCCGGTTCTCCGGAATCGTGTGACTGTAATAATCCAGATCAAATGTATCGAAGTTCTCGGAATCCAGAACCTGTGTCATGTTGGACTGGCGATATAAGGCATCCACAATCCGGCGTTCAAAGCATGCGCAGACCTTGCCGTCCACATAGGCGAGATCCTTGCAGACCGGACAATCATAGATTGGTTCCAGATATGCAGCAGGGTAGCCGTGTGTCAGGAGCAGTTCCTGTATCCGCGCAGAATTGCTGCGGTTCTGATTGGAGATCTCCTGTGTGTCAGCTGCCTGTCCGAGTGCTTTTTTCTTCGCGAGCGCGATATAGGAAAGCTTGTTTTCGGATTGCAACTGTTTGATCTCTGGAATCTTCGCATAGATTTCTTCCTGCCGTTCCTGCAGGCGCCGTTTGTTGCGCAGGCGAACCTGTTCGTAATCATGCAGGATATTTTCTTTTTTCAGCAACTCAAAATTCATTGACCGTTTACCTCTTTGTGGAACAGCTGCTCCATCTCATCAAGCTCGGAGCTCATGCTGCTCTGTGTAAAGTTTGTAAATGCATTTCCGCTTTTCTTCGTGGTAGCAGAGGCTTTCTGGTTCTTGGCTGTCTCGGCGTGGGCGAGATCTTCCTGCTTGATGCCGGCAAAATCTGTCACCCCTGCGTTATGCCATGCGGTCAGAATCCCATTTACATATTTGATCGTAGGATTCTGTGTATGTAAAACTGCACGCTTGCAGGCTTCCTCTACGATATCCTCACCGAAGCCGTAGTCCTTTGTCCATGTCTTAAAGAATTCCTGCTCGATCGTTGTCGGTGCCCCGCGCTTAATGCCAAGCGTCTTGTAGAAGACACGGCAGACACCGCTCATAAGGGCGTATTGTTCCTTGGCCTGTGCCTTTGTCTGAATGCCGTCCTGATACCAGCCGATGGCGGTTGCTTCTAAGTAACGGCAGTTTTTCTTCTTCATTGTGGTACAATATTCGATCAGATACTCGAATAAGTCGACACTGAATCCAAGCGTATCATATATGTACATCAATGACTGCGTATCCGACTGTGAAATCGGCTTCTCAAATAAAGTCTCTACTTGATATAATATATCTTCCCAGTCCTGATCACGCAAGAGTTTATCGATATCTTTCTGTGTAAATTTCGGCTTTTGTGGTGCGGAAAGTTCCATCGCAGGTGTTGTGATCGGTACAATCTTGTTGGAAGCCTTCTCTGAGCGCTCCGCTGTGTCTGCTTTTTCCACATGTGCAGATGTATCATCGGAACGAAGCAGGGAAAATGCATCCGATTCTGTGGATAACTCCATTTCCGGTGCCTTCAGTGGCAGAACCACAATCCCGGTTGGCTGTCCCTTTCCGTCAAAGGTCAGACGCAGTGCATCCTTTGTCACCCAATACTTGATGGCACGGCAGATATCTTTTTCTGTGAGATTAAAATGATCCGCAATCTCGGCAACCGAGATCTGCTGTTTGCTGTTCAGCAACCGGATCAGATACAGATACACCTTTACAAACTCCCCGTTTGCATCTGTCATATAATAGTCGATAAAAAAGTTCGAGATGGAAGAATAAGTCTCGCTATTTTCAGTTGAAATCGTAATTGTCTTCATAGTTTTTTGAACCTTCCCTTCATCGCTTCGCTTAGAAGCATTTCAAATTATAGCATGAAGAAAATTAAATTCAAGCGAACATCTTTTCGGTCGGAGCGTTTACGAAAATTGTGGAAAATGTGGATAATGTGGACAATCAGTTACCATAAAAAATAAGGGTGTGGAATCAAGCCGTTTGCAGACGATTTATGTTACAATTATGTTAACTAAAAATGAAAAGACCTGTTTGGTAATTTTCCCCAAACAGGTCTGTGGATAATGTGGATAACTATTTTTTTAACAGTGTATTTCCGATAGAATCAACATTTCCGGCGCCCATAGTTATCAACAGGTCATTTTTTTTGCAATTTTTTTTCACATACTCGGTGATGCTGTCGAAGTCGCCAAGGTAGATGGCATGACCACCGTTGGCGTTGATCTTGTCACAGACATCCTTCGAGGAAACAAGTCCGGTATCCTGCTCTCTTGCGGCGTAAATATCTGCCAGAAGCACGTGATCGCAGGTTGCAAGTGCCTGTCCAAATTCGTCCAGAAGCGCCTTGGTACGGGAGTATGTATGAGGCTGGAAGATGCACCACAGTTCGTTGTGTGGTGTGTTCTTGGCAGCCGCCAAGGTTGCAGCAATCTCGGTTGGGTGATGTGCATAATCGTCGACAATTTTGACACCATTTTCTGTGACGCCCTTGTGCTCGAACCGTCGGTGGGCGCTGGAACAGCGCGCCAGACCAGCAATCGTGTATTTGCGGTCAATGCCGAGGAAATCTGCGACTGCGATAACAGACAGAGAATTCATGACATTGTGGATACCGGTTGCATGCAGTTTGATCTGATCCTGCTTCTCGCCTTTGACAACGAGTGTGTAGGTTGGGTGACCTTCTTCGTCGAAGGTAATATCAGTTGCACTGTAATCATTTCCGGCATTCATACCGAAGGTAATGATGTTGCAGTGCAGATCTTTTATCACATGTTCGTAATATTTCATATCGCCATTGACGACGAGCAGTCCGTCATCTGGCAGGATCTCTGCGAATGTCTTGAAGGAATCTGCGATCTCCTCAATGCCGCTGAAGAAATCAAGATGGTCCGCGTCCACATTCAGGATGATACTGATATATGGATGGAATGCGTGATAGCTGTTTGTGTATTCACAGGCCTCTGTAACGAAATAATCGGAGTGCCCCACGCGGATATTGCCGCCGATCGCATCCAACATACCACCGATGGAGATGGTTGGATCGGTCTGCGCCTCCAGCAATACATAGGAGAGCATGGAGGTTGTTGTTGTCTTGCCGTGCGTTCCGCTGACTGCAACGCCGTATTTGTAGTTCAGCATGATCTGACCGAGGAGCTGTGCCCGTGTCAGCATCGGAATATTTCTGCGTTTCACTTCTACAAATTCTGGATTGTCCGCATGAATGGCTGCGGTATATACGACAAGATCAATATCATCGGAGATATTTTCTGCTTTCTGTCCTATGAAAATGCGGGCGCCCAGATTCTTCAAAATCTCTGTGATCTCAGATTCCTTCATATCGGAACCGGATACGGTAAAGCTCTCCTGCAATAAAATCTCGGCAAGTCCGCTCATGCTGATACCGCCGATACCCATGAAATATACATGGATCGGTTTTTCAAAATCTACTTTATACATGGTAATAATCTGCCTTCCTTAATCTCTGTTTGTGATGTATTTGGATCGCATGCGGGGCATGCGAAGCCATATTTATTCCATATTATAGCACGATTGATTGACATTACAACAAATTTACGAAATTTATATGCAATGCCAATTGACTTCATGCGGCATTTATGACATTATATATTTTAGTAGTTTTTTATTAAAATTACGACCTATAAGAGAGGATTTATATTAGGAGGAACAGCATGAAAGTATGTGAAATGTGTGGAGCACAGAATGATGATGTCTTCACAAAATGCTCAGTTTGTGGCGCAGATCTGCCATCTATGAACAGCCAGGATGGCGATGATGAGAAGACCGTTCTGATCGATCCGGATCAGGCACCAGCACAGCCGTCAGGTCTGTCATTAAAGACAGATACAAGTACGTATGGACAGGCAGATGCAGGACAGACAAACCCACAGCCAGCAGCACCACAGTTTGGCGGCATGGGACAGCCACAGATGAATGGTATGGGACAGCCACAGATGAATGGTATGGGACAGCCACAGATGAACGGCATGGGACAGCCGGGCATGAACGGAATGCCACAGCAGGGTATGCCGGGACAGGCACCATATGGACAGCCAGGATTTGGTGGTCCGACACCAGCGCAGCCGGCAAAGCCAAAGAAAGGTCTGATCATTGGTATTATTGCAGCAGCCGTTGTTGTATTGGCAGTTGCATTTGTTCTGATCTTCAAGGGCGGATTCGGAGCAAAGGGAGGAGCATCTTCCCCAGAAGCAGTTGCACAGCAGTTTATCGAGGCGATGAATGATCAGGATGTAGATAAGATGTCTGCACTTTGTCCACCATTCCTTGATCCAGGACAGGAAGATATTGAGGATATGCTTGATTCTTATTCTGGATATGATGTAACTTTCAAGTATGAGGGCGTTGAGAGCAAAGAGATGTATGACAGCGATGATCTGGATGATCTTGAAGAGGATATCAGTGATTATGCAGACAAAACAATCAAGCTGCAGGACGCTTGTGATCTGGAGTTCTCTTTCAACGTAGCAGTGACAATGAGTGGCGAGACTTACGATCAGTCAAGCACATATCCGATCACATGTATCAAGTACAAGGGAAACTGGTATCTCTATGAGTAAGAAGACACAGACGATTCTGACAATCTGTGTAGATATAAGTATGCTGGCAGTCATTGTGACTGCCAGCTATTTGTTACTCACGGGGAAATTGCAGGGGAACTGGATTCATGTAGCGCAGATCGCAATTATCGCTGCGATTCCGACGCTCTTCTTTGTAAGCTTCTTGAATTTCGGTATGCAGAAATACGAGAAGATGCGCCCGGAGGATGCGTGGGAAGATGAGCACGATGAAACAGAAGAACAGGATGAAAATAAAAATGCACCGCAATCATAATAACTGCGGTGCATTTTTTATTGCTGATCGAATGTAATGCTGTCTGCCCATTGCAACATGGACTTTTCTAAAGAGTCGTACGAACGGTGCTTGCACACGAATTCACAGATCCAGTAATTGTTCCCTTCCTTCAGCATGCAGTGCAGATAGGTGTATTTGGCACCGGATACGGTCTGCGTGTTGCTGAAATAATAGTAGTTGTTCCGCTGTACCAGCTTATCAGTGGAAATGCCGTTCAGGCTGCAGATTTCCTTTGCGTAATCCTTCAGTCCTGCAATTTCGTAGCCCTGATATTCAAGGTCGGACGCATTTTCGGTTTTTACGGAAAATGATACATCGTCGCTGACGAAGTAGGCGTCAAAACCGGACATCTTACTTTCTTTGAAATTATCGGTCAGGGTAATGGTCATCGTACCAACGGTGAAGTTTTTGGGATTGCCGCTGCATCCACATAGGAGACAAGCGGTAAGCACGATCAGGCACAGCCCTAAAGTTATTTTTTTTGATTTCGAACGCATAGTTAAACTCCTTTCCTAGTTGCCGTCGTCTTGCTGATGCTGTTTGGAGAGTCCTTCCTGTATAAATGCATCGATGTTACGTTCGGTTGATTTTAAAATGGCTGCCAGCCGTTCCTGTTCGGCGGCTTTTTCTTTTGCAGCTTCGATTTCGCGTTGCTTTTTTTCTTCATCCTCTGCAGCTTCCCGGTTGAGCCGGGCCATGATCTCGTTGGCACGGGCTAACACATCGTCGTCGACACCTGCCGGAATCTCTTCCGGATCTAATGCAGAATTGGTGCTGCTTATGTCTGGTTCGGCATTGACAGCCGGTGCGGATGCCGTTGGTTCGGCAGACATATGTGCTGCCTCCGAAACCAGATCGTCGATATTATGCTGGCTCTGCCGGTTCGGGTCAAGCACGGCATCT
>OKVP01000688.1_pt1 | contig 14419 bp, 18 predicted proteins | sample 1604821 | NCBI WGS metagenome assembly OKVP01 (sample SAMN01760946, study PRJEB22395) | human gut metagenome | reverse complement strand
ATGGTCGATGCAAAAGGTGAATATATTCATGAAGAAGCTGCAAACTATTTATATAGACATGTGCAATATAAACCTGGAATATTCCCAGCTGGATCATTGAAAGATGTCGGACAAATGAGACCTTATCACGAAGTATCTGGATCATGTGCGGGATGTGGTGAAACTCAATACTACAGGCTTTTAAGTCAGTTGTTTGGCTCGGATTTGATGATTGCTAATGCTACTGGTTGTTCTTCTATTTATTGTGCTTCTACTCCACAAACACCTAATGTTACTGATGAAGATGGAAATGGAATAGCTTGGGCTAATTCTTTGTTTGAAGATAATGCTGAGTATGGATATGGAATGCGTATGGCTCAAGACCATAAGTTAGTCTCTATATTATCCATTATCCAAAAATACAAAGATGAGACTGAGCCTGAATTAAAAGATTTGTTGAATCAATATGTCTTAAATCTTAAGAATAGGGATTTAATTAAGCCGATTTTGCCTAGAATTATTGAGTTGGTTAGGAAGAGCAATTCTGATGGAATAAAACAATTGCTATCATTTAAAAATGATATGCTAGATAAATGTGTTTGGATTGTTGGTGGAGATGGTTGGGCTTATGATATCGGATATGGTGGATTAGATCATGTCCTGGCTACTAAAGATGATGTTAATATCTTAGTCTTAGATACGGAAGTATATTCTAATACTGGAGGCCAAGCTTCTAAATCATCTCAACAAGGACAAGTGGCTAAGTTTGCTGCATCTGGAAAGAAGACAGCAAAGAAAAACTTAGCTTTGTTAGCAATGGCATATAAAGACGTATATGTTGCTCAAATCAGTTTGGGTGGAAATATGATGGCTGCCATTAAGGCTATGAAAGAAGCAGAATCTTATCATAATGGACCTTCTATTGTCATCGCATATTGCCCCTGTATTGAGCATGGAATGAAAGGTGGATTGGTCAATACTAATAGAGCTGAAAAAGAAGCTGCTAATTGTGGGTATTTCCCAATCTTTAGATATGATCCACGTCTTCCTAAGCCTTTGACTTTAGATACTAAGACTCCGGATTTCAATAAATATTTAGACTTTGTCTTGTCCCAAAATAGATACGCTCAATTATCTAAAGTCAATCCAGATGAAGCTGAGCGATTATTAAACAATTCCAAAAACGATGCAATTAATAGATATAACGATATAATTAGATTTGGAACACCTACGGAAGAAAATGAGGAAGATAATAAAGAGGTTAAATAATATGAATTATCCTGAATGGGCTGATCGTCAATTGATGATTGATTTAAGAAATAAGATTGCTAAATGTTATAAGAACAAAGATGGATCAATCTTTTATGTAGAACCTGGATTTTATAAAGCATTTGAAGCTTTAAAAAATATATATCCAGATAGAATTGATGATGTATTGAGAAAGATGGATGAGCTGACTTCATCAAATAAAAAAGTCGTCTATGTATCTGATCCAGACGATCCATTGGTAATAGTTGAAAAAGCTAAATATATAACTATTTTTGATTTGACTGATTCTATAGGATTGCTATTGGAAGATAAATCTAGAGGTTCTGATTACGGAGATTAATCACTAAAAGAGTTGCACAGCTGTGCAACTTTTTTAATGATTAAACAATACCTTCTTATGAAAAATCATTTTCCCATTTTCAAAGTATTATGTATCTATAATTCTAGATAGAAAAGAAAGGGAAATAACATGGAGGAGATAAACATAACTTATGATGATTGCTTTTTAGAACCTCTTACTAAGAGAATCTTATTGAATTTAGTAAGAAACATGTCTGAAAAATATATAAACAAGAATTTATCATTAGATGGATTCTATGAGACAAATTCAAATTTATATAAGACTGCAGCAGATAAGAGAACACCGAAATTTAAAAGAAAAAGAATATTGATAATTACATCATCACCACTTAATTCTAAAATTGTTGATAAAGCTATAAATAATATCAATGAGAAATATAAAATTAAAAAGACTGTTTTTGATACTAAAAAGCAAGTGGAAACAATCAATATTAGAAGCAATGATTTAGATTTGGACAAATGGATAGGCTACTCAGAATTCTCAGATATCATAGCTTTTACTAAAGAAAAGAAAGGAAATTCAACTTTAGTATCAGATATAGTTAAAGAGATGAAAAAGGATCCTTATTCTTATCCGAATTTGATTGAGGATATGAGTAAAGAATGCAATGTGGATAACATTCAAAAAGAATTGGAGAAGACTTTATATGTCGCATTTAAATTAAACGATGATTCCAAATCAAAGATTTGGAAAATTTATGCAATTATTGATAAGCTTTATGACAAATTAAAAGGGGAAATTTATACTGCTAATCGTAAGCATGAGATGATGCAAATATTTAATAGATACGCAATTATTTATAAGCCTAATGAATTACCGTATTTTCCTGATTCAAAGGTACTTGTCTTAGGTAATTCAATGTTATCTAGAAATGAATTAGAAAACATTATCAGCCAATACGGACTAGATCCATTGTCATTTGATTTTAACTTGGAATACAAAAAAGCCTCTATTAATATAGAAAAGTATAAAGGCTGCTGTAAATATAAGGCTATTATATTTGGACCGACCCCGCATAAAATGAAAGGTAGTGGAGATAGCAGCAGTCCAATACAATTTTTGAAAGACAATGAGAACTTATATCCAAAGATATTTGAATGTAGAACATCAGCAGGTGAACTAAAAATCACCAAAGACAGTTTCACTGAACAGATAAAAGAGATAAAAGAATTTTACTAGCTAATTCTTTGTTTTCTTTTGATATTTGTCTTGATTCCTTAATCTTTTGATTAGTTAATTTTAGTAATTTCTTATTATTCTTAAATTTGTTATAAATATCATTAAGACATGTCGAATCATTAGAAAATATCATAGATAAAATCCATGCTTGTCCTTTAGTGACATTTAATGATGAATCAAATTTTATAAAGGAAATTAAATCTTTTGATTTAATAAATTTAATTTCGCATAGTAATGAAACATATACTAGTCTTCTAACGTATTCGTGATTGGATTTCCTATATATTTTTAATACAGATAAATCCTTTTTACCTTTTGATAGTTTCAAATATTGCCTTAATAAATCAGTCATCATCCATGTATCTAAATGATTTCCATTTTTTTCAATAAAAGCTAATTGATCATTTAAATTGTTTAATTGATTAGTCCATATAATAAATAGAATTAGATTTGTCTCTAAATTTCTATCCCAAAAAGTTTCATTGAATTCCAAGTTTTTATATTTTGTTGCTATTTTTTTTGATGTGTGGAATCGATAAACCAATCATCTCAAATTTTGAATTCACTAATTTAGAATTAAAAGAAAGCAACTTAGAAGAAGAATATAAAGTTATATCTTTAATTAATAATTCGAATCCATTCATAAAGCTATTCTAACGAAGCTCTTAACTCCATGATTTCATCACGGAGCAAAGCGGCTTTTTCAAAGTCTAAATCTTTAGCGGCTTGTTTCATTTGTTTTGTTAATTCATTAATAACTTTTTCTGTTTCTTTCTTCGACATCTTTGCACCATCAAATCTCTTTGTTTTCTTCTTTGTATCATCTATTAATCTAACTGGTGGTGTAACTGGTTTGATGATTGTTTTAGGTATTATATTGTTTTCTTTATTATAAGCTTCTTGAATCTGTCTTCTTCTATTAGTTTCTGCAATGCAATTCTTCATTGAATCAGATACTATATCTGAATACATTATAACTTTACCATGATCGTTTCTAGCTGCTCTTCCGACTATTTGAATCAATGATCTTTCTGATCTTAAGAAGCCTTCTTTATCAGCGTTTAATATTGCAATCATAGATACTTCAGGAATATCTAACCCTTCTCTTAAAAGGTTTATTCCAACCACACAATCTAAATCACCTTTTCTTAGTTTATATATAATTTCAGATCTTTCCATTGTTTGAATTTCATGTTGTAAATAAGCCACTTTAATGCCTTTGTTTTTTAAGTAGTCTGTTAAGTTCTCAGCATCTTTTATGGTTAAAGTAACGATGAGTGATCTCTCACCTTTTTCTTTTCTCTTTTTTACTTCCATAGTCACATCACTGATAGGATTTAAATCATTTGATCTCACTTCTATCAATGGATCTAATAGACCTGTAGGTCTGATGATTTGTTCTACTTTTTGATTGTTTGTCTTATTTAATTCATAATCGCCCGGAGTTGCAGAACAACAAATTACATTAGTTAGTTTCTTTTCGAATTCTTCAAATTTTAAAGGTCTATTATCTAGCGCTGATGGTAATCTAAAACCATACTCGACTAAGGTTGTTTTTCTTGATCTATCGCCGTTATACATTCCACCGATTTGTGGAATTGTTACATGAGATTCATCGATGAAAAGAATGTAATCTTTTGGAAGATAGTCAAAAAGTGTATAAGGAGTTTCACCGGGTTTTCTCCCATCTAAATGTCTTGCGTAGTTTTCTATTCCGGGACACATTCCAAATTCTTCTAAGGATTCGAGATCGTGCTCAGTTCTCATCTTTAATCTCTCATATTCCAAAGGCTTATTATTCTTGTTGAAGAATTCCAATCTTTCATCTAATTCTTGTCTTATTGTTTTACAGGCTGCTCTTACTTTTGCTACACCCGAAGCATGTTCATAAGCAGGATAGACCGGATATGCATCATAGGAATGAATTAAATCTCCTGATGTCGGATCGACTTCATCTATTTGAGAGATTTTATCATCATCTCCATATACTCTAATCAATATACTAGACTCGGAGTTGCTTGGAGGCATGAATTCTAGGATGTCTCCTTTAATTCTAAATTTTGATGGTTCTAGTTCTAAATTGTCTCGGTGGTATTGGGCGATGACAAGTTTCTCAGCTACTTCATGAGGATCGAATTCCTCTCCCACTCTTAAAGTGAAAGCTAGATCTCTATATTCGGTAGGATCAGTTAAGCTAAAGATGGACGCGACTGTAGCTACTACTATTGTGTCATGTCTTTCTAGTAAAGAATTAACAGCTGCAGCACGCATCATTTCTAATTCTTGATTCATCTGAACACTCTTATCAATGTATGTGTCAGTCTTTGGAATATAAGCTTCTGGTTGATAAAAATCAAAATTAGATATGAAGAATTCAACTCTATTATGTGGAAATAACTCTTTGAATTCACCATACTCTTGAGCTGCTAGAGTTTTATTGTGTACTAGTATTATTGCGGGTCTTTGTGACTTTTGGATAACATTAGCCATGGTAAATGTTTTACCTGTGCCTGTGGCTCCTAAAAGGACTTGCCATTTTTTATCTTCAAATAGACCGTCTACAAGACTATCAATAGCCTTAGGCTGATCTCCTGTGGGATTAAATGGAGCTTGTAAATTGAAAGGGTGATTGAAATCCATATATTATGCCTTTCTTAGTGTTGATATTATAACTTGTTATTTGATAAATATTATGTTGCCATAAAGTTTACAAATAATATTAAAGTATTACTCGATTAAGATTGTAATTTTGTTTACAAATTTAATAATAAGCTAAATTTCTTGTTGACAAATAGCAAAAGCCAAGCTATTATTAATTTAGCAAAAGCAAAAGGAGGTTAGTTATATGAAGAGAAATTATAGTTTTGTTTCGACTTTGGTTAGTATGACGATTTTCTTTTCGGCGGTTTTTAATTTTGAGGAAAAGTGTCGTTATTCATATTCTGGGCAAGGCACTTATAATCCTTCCACATGTTCTTATGAGAAAACATTGGCGTTATAACAATAGTAAGGTAAAAACTTACTATAACCATCAGCACAACTATGAATTGGTCTATTGGGCTCAGTTTGATAAGATTTGGAAATGTGACTGTGGAGAAACTAAAGAAGATAAATTAATATTTACGCCTAACTTAAAAGATTTGCCGGAACAGGAGATAATAATATGGAAAAGACATGGATTAAATTAATGCTTAGTTTTGTTTGCTGTATGTCGATTGTCGGATGTAATGGGGGAGTTTCATCGACCAGTGTCGATGAAAACAAATCCACTTTAAAATATGATACGAATCATATAGAGATTCCTAATAATGGTGGGCTTAGTGAAGACTATTGGTATTACACAGAAAATTATGAGGATTTTATGGGGCGAGCGGATTTCTTAAAAAAAACAATCGTTTATTTGGAATATGATTCTTCATTGGCTTGGTGGCATTGTTCAGATAGAAGAGTATGGAATTACGCTAATTATTTCTGTGTCAGATATACTAATAATAAATATGGCAATGATGGCGGTCAACCAATATGTTTTTATGAGAATTTAGAAATCTGTAGTAATAAAATAGGCTTTTTAACATCAGGAACTGAGTTGGATTCACCGGAATCTTTTGATTTAAAAGCAATGTTTGTTCCGACTGAAAAACATTATAAAGATATAGAAATAAGAACGGAAACAACACAAAAGTATATTACTGAAAAGACATATTACAACCTTTTTGGAGTTGATGACGGAGATAATGAATTGCTAGGATCAATTCAAATCATTCCAAATAAGATAACAATTGATGAGAATGATATAGTCGAATATATAACTACTCATTTAACTTCGAACAAAGATATGAATTAAAAAAGGCGGGTTACCCGTCTTTTTTTGACAATCTTTACTTTTATCCCTGATCTTTATATCTATGTCTAAAGTTGATCATGTTGATAGCACGTCTCAGCGATAATTCTGCTTCTTTTTGCTCTTCATACGATATTTGAGTCTTAAGTTTCTCTTCAGCTTCTTGTTTAGCTTTTAAAACTTTAACTTCGTCGATTTCTTCGACCGTTTCTATCGAGTGAAGAACAAGAATTGCAGTGTTCTCTTTCGATTTGAAGTGAATCACACCACCACCTACAGCGTAATGTTGTTCCTCACCATTTTTGGTAATGATAAGAACAGAAATATCTACATTAGCTAAAAACTCTACATGATTAGGAAGAATTGTTAATTGCCCTAGTTCAGTTTGAACAGTCAAAGAATCTATCAATGATGTTTGATAGACTTTTTGTGGGGTGTATATTTCAAGTTTGAACTGGTTAGGCATAGATTATTACTTTCCTTGAGAAGCTTTCTCTTCTAAAACTTTGGCTTTCTTTATTGCATCGTCAAAAGTTCCAACATACATGAATGCTGCTTCAGGCATGTTGTCACCTTCACCATTTAAGATTCTCTCAAATGAATCCAAAGTTTCTGATAAGTGTACATATCTTCCAGGAACTCCTTGGAATGCCTCAGCAACGAAGAAAGGCTGTGATAGGAAGTTACGAATTCTACGAGCACGATTGACTACTAATTTATCTTCATCAGATAATTCATCTATACCCAAAATAGCGATGATATCTTGTAAGTCTTTGTAATGCTGCAAAATTGCTTGAATTTTAGAAGCTATTGCATAGTGTCTCTTTCCTACGACATTAGGATCCAAGAAATTTGATGATGATGCCAAAGGATCGACAGCAGGATAAATTCCTAAAGCGGCGGTGTTTCTATCCAAGACCGTCTTTGCATCCAAGTGAGCGAATGTTGTTGCAGGTGCAGGATCGGTCAAGTCGTCGGCAGGAACATAAACAGCTTGAATCGATGTGATTGATCCATCGCGAGTGGAAGCGATACGTTCCTGTAATTCACCCATTTCAGTTGCGAGGGTAGGTTGATATCCGACAGCAGAAGGCAATCTTCCTAGCAAGGCAGAGACCTCACTTCCAGCTTGTGTGAAACGGAAGATATTATCTATGAACAAAAGAACATCTTGATGTGCGACATCACGGAACCACTCAGCCATTGTCAAAGCAGAAAGAGGAGCACGCATACGAACACCAGGTGATTCATTCATTTGACCAAAGACTAGAGCAGTATTCTTCAAAACTCCAGAAGCTTTCATCTCCATATAGAGATCGTTTCCTTCACGAGAACGTTCTCCGACACCGGCAAAGATTGATGTTCCTTGTCTTTCAGTAGCGATGTTATGAATCAATTCCTGAATCAATGTAGTCTTACCGACTCCAGCACCACCGAACAATCCGACTTTACCACCTTTGATATAAGGGCAAAGAAGATCCAAAACTTTAATTCCTGTTTCAAAGATTTCTACTTTTGTGGGTTGGTCCTCAAATCTAGGAGGTTTGTTGTAGATGGATTTATAAGTGTCACCGACAAATTCACCTGCCTCATCGATAGGTTTTCCTGTGACTGAGAACATTCTTCCTAAAACCTTAGGACCGACAGGAACTCTAATAGGACCATGAGTGTTTACAACTCTCATGTTCCTCTTAATTCCTTCGGTAGGTCCCATGGCGATACAGCGAACTGTACCATTTCCGAGATCTTGAGCGACTTCCAAGACCAATGGGTCTTTTTTATCGTTGCTGTCGGAAGACATATCGACTGTGAGCATAGTTCTGATTGCGGGAGTTTTACCTTCAGAGAATCTAACATCGATGACAGGTCCGATTGCTTGGACTGTGTATCCAAAATCGGCTTCTTTCATTTGAGGTGTATCTTTTTTAACTTCAATCATTTTCTATGTCCTCCTTTCTTTATTTTGTTGCATTGGCACCACCGACGACTTCGGTGATTTCTTGAGTAATCTTGGCTTGTCTCATCTTGTTATAGGTTAGTCTCAATTGTTGAGTCAACTTATCTGCTGAGCTTGTTGCGTTATCCATTGAATTACGTCTTGCTGATTGTTCGCTCACATTGCTTTCTAAGAAAATCCTATAGATTAATGCATCCATATAATGGGGTGCTATTAAGTTTACAACTTGTGTTGCGTTAGGCTCGAACATAGGTTCTATATTTTCTAGATTTACTGGAGGAATTTCATCCTTAGTCAATGGGAGAATTTGTTTATTGACAACTTCCATCGAAATTGAATTCTTGAACTTCGTATAGATGACTTCGACTGATTTATATTGTCCTTCTCTATATAAAGTATCTAGCCAGTGACGGAATTCATTTGCATCATCATAAGTCATTGAAGAGGTGATGTGCATGAAGTTTGTGTAAGCTTTATGTTGTCTAGAAGCATAATGTCTATAGCCTTTTTCACCTATGAAAATAACATCATCTTCTGGTGAAACTACTGAATCATAGAACTTGAATAGATTGTGATTATAAGCACCACACAATCCTAAAGTGGAGGTTACAAATATATATAGCTTTCTTTCACTGTTATTTTGCATCATACAATGAGGAATCTCTTTGGCATGTGAGAAATCAACACGTTGGAGGCATAACAATAAAGACTCACGCATCGCTTGCTCATAAGGTTTATTTCCATCCCAAAGACTCTTCCATTTAGTGTATCTGGCTGTGGCTATCAGTTTCATAGCTTTAGTCATCTTACCGATGGAGCGAACGGAAGACAAACGTGTTTTTATACTGAGCAACGATTCAGACATAACTATTTGCTCTTTCTAACAGAGTTGGCTCTGTCGAGATTAGCTTTGACTTGGACGAACAAAGCTTTAATTTTCTCAGCTGTTTCATCAGACATGACTTTAGATTTTTCTAAATCTTCATAGATGCTTTTGTTTTGTGCACGTATGACATTGTCTGTAGCCTTAAGATAGTCGTGAATCTTATCGGCCGGGATGTCATCCAAAAGACCTTCATGTGCCAAGAAGATATCTACTACTTCTTGAGGCATGCTCAAAGGCATGTATTGCTTTTGTTTTAATACTTGCATCAAGACAGCACCATGAGTCAATATTTGTTGAGTTGTCTTATCCAAATCGGATCCGAATCTAGCAAAATCTAACATTTCGTGGTAGTTTGCTAATTCCATACGGAGAGATGAAGATACTTTCTTCATAGCCTTTGTTTGGGCGGCGGATCCGACACGAGATACTGATAGACCAGAATCGATTGCAGGTCTTTGACCTGAATTGAACATATCTGTGTTCAAGAATATTTGACCATCAGTAATTGAGATGACGTTTGTAGGAATGTAAGCAGAGATATCTCCAGCTTGTGTTTCTACGATAGGAAGAGCAGTGATGCTTCCACCACCCAATTCCTTTTTGAGTTTGCATGAACGTTCCAAGAGTCTAGAGTGAAGATAGAAAATATCACCAGGGTATGCTTCACGTCCGGGTGATCTTCTTAAAAGCAAAGAAAGTGTACGATAAGCGACAGCGTGCTTAGATAAATCATCATAGACAATCAAGACATTTTTGCCTTGATACATCCAATATTCAGCGATTGAAACAGCTGCATATGGTGCGAGGTAAAGCATTGGTGCAGGTTCACTAGCTGAAGCGTCGACTATAGTTGTGTATTTTAAAGCGTCGAATTCCTTTAGCTTAGATACAATTTGAGCCAAGGAAGAATTCTTTTGACCAATAGCACAATAAACACAAATGACATCTTTTCCTTTTTGATTGATGATTGTATCTATAGCTAAGGCTGTTTTTCCTGTTTGACGGTCTCCGATGATCAACTCACGCTGACCTTTTCCAATAGGAATCATGGAATCGATAGCCTTGATTCCAGTCTCCAAAGGTTCATTAATGGATTCACGATCCATGATTTGAGGTGCAGGCATCTCAATAGGTCTTAATCCATCAGCTTTGATTTCACCATGACCATCGATAGGTTGTCCTAGAGCATTAACAACACGAGAAAGCAGTGCATCACCGACAGGTACAGAAACAACTTTGCCAGTCTTTTGACAGGTATCGCCTTCGATAATTTTATCGGAGTCTCCAAACAAGACGCATCCGATAGAATTCTCTTCTAGGTTCATCACCATTCCATAAGTAGGACCGGGGAATACTACCAACTCACCATACATAGCTTTATCTAGACCATATACTGTGGCGATTCCGTCTCCTACTGAAATGACTGTTCCGACATCAGATGTATCAATCTTCTTGTCGTATTTATCGATTTCATCCTTGATTAAATTAGCAAGGAAATCGTATTTACTTGATTCAGCCATCTGTTTCCTCCTTCCCCTATGATTTCTTCTCCATCAAATTCTCACGTATGTTATCCAATTGACTTTCGACTGAGAATTCATATGAAGTTCCATCTAGGACTACTTTGAGTCCAGCCAATAAATTTTTATCGATAACTTGACGTAGAACGACATTCTTGTTTATCTTTCTACGGAATGCACGTTCGAGACGGCGTATTGACATTGAGTCCAATTCAAAAGCGGTGTAGATAACACCTTCAGCAATATTTGCTTGCTCATCAGATAGTTTGTTATATTCGGCACGTATTTCAGAGAAAGAAGATATTATTGAGTCGCGAACCAACATTTTTACAAAGACTAGAACTCCAGGGACTAATAAGTCAGTGAAAAAATCATCCAATGCTTTGCATTTGTCGTTGTAGCTTATAAATGGAGAATTTAAGAAATTTACTAATTCTTTGTTGTGAGACAAAACCCAGTCGACAAATTTTAAATCCTCACGATATACAGCCGCATTATCTCTTTCTTGAGCTACTTCGAAGAGACCTTCAGCAATCTGGCTATTGACATGCTGATCAGCCATGTTACTTATTGTCTCCTTCACTCAATTGGTTGATAAAATCATCGACCATCTTCTTGTTGTCGTCTTCATTTACTTCACGTCCTAATATTTGCTTTGATGCATCGATTGCGGTGCTGACTATCTGGTTATGAGCTTCAGAAATCATACGAGCACGTTCAGCTTCAATATCTTTATGAGCTTGCTCTTTTTGATTCTCAATAGAAAGTGCCAAAGCTTTCTGCTCACTCTGAGCTTTGAGTTCGGCTGTTTTTTGAGCTTCCTGAATGATATCTCCAGCTTTCTTTTGAGCTTCGATGACAGCGTCATCAGCCTCGAGTAATTTCTTCTCGGCCTGAGCTTTCTTGTCTTCGGAGTCTTTGATATTGTTCTCTATATAATCTTGTCTTTGCTTTAATTTCTTCTTCAATGGTTTATAAGCTAAGAAGATGACGACTGCTGCTGTGGCTAAGACTACGATGACTTGTGTCAAGGTGAGCCAAAGGTTAGGCAACAATCCATCAGCTACCTGTCCAAGACTTTCGGAGAGGTCACAAGATGATAAAGGTGCAACTAGAAGGAAAGAGGAGATAGCCAGGATCAATTTCTTTTTTGTAGTCATTATCCCTGGCCTCCCTGTCGTTAGGCAGCTTTGATGACGAAGGCCATCAAGATTGCGATGACCAAAATATAAATAGCGACTGTTTCAATCAAAGCAACACCGATAATCATTGAAGAACGAATTTGGTTAGTGGCAGAAGGATTTCTTCCAATTCCTTCCATACCTTTTGCAACGGCTAAACCTTCAGCCAATCCGACAATAGACATTCCGACACAGGCGATTGCTAATCCGATGAAATTCATAATTTTTTACCTCTTTATAATGTTTTTCTACTCATCTAGTCTTTACTGAGCACGTAAGGCTCTTTTTTCTTCTCTTTTGACTGCTTTAATGGCTAACTTGTTCAATTTTTTCTCAAGTTTTGCATGCTTTCTCTTGGCTCTATCATTCTTGCTGTCAATCTTAGCTTGCTTCTTGGCTTCTTGCTCTGCGATGAAGTCTTCCTTAGAAATAAATTCACTGGAGACATTTATCATAGTCAACATACAGAAGACAGCGAGTTGAATGGCACCATCGAATAAATCAAAGTAGAGATGCACGAACGGAGATATTATTGGAGTTATAGCTAATCCAGCCATCGTTGTTGAGAACACCTGACCGAATCCGCTATAAATCAATGTCACGACACAGAATCCTGCCAAAGCATTTCCGAATAGACGCAAAGTCAATGACAATGTTCCAGACCACATAGTAATTAAATTAATAGGTAGGAACAAAGGAATTGGATCTATGTATCTATGGAAATAATTCCAACCTCTACACTTAATAGCAGTGATATGCAACCAGAAGAATGTAATCAAGGCTATTCCTAAAGGCATTGCAGTATTGGTGAATGGGTTAGGCATAGTTTTGAGGAAGTTTGTTCCTGTTAAGATTTCACCAGCATCGTTGGTGTAGGTGAATCTACTTCCTGGTTGCAAGACATTAGGTAATCCTAGCATTCCCCAAACGAAGCCGAGGAGTATATATACACCTAAAGTGATTATATATCCGCCGGCTATGCCTTTGGAGTAGACAGGACCCATAAGGTCATCCACTTGCTTGTCAGCAAAGGAAACTAATATTTCCCATGCATGAACAATTCCAGTAGGCTTTTTCAAGGGGTCATAAGCTTTGATCTTGAAGTAAAGAACAATACTTAAGACTATGATGATCAAGCATACACAAAGTGAAGAGAGAAATTCGGGAGGAAGTTCGTTCCATCCGAGCCATTTAATCATCTTACTTAAGTCCATGGCTATCCTTCTTTCTTTGCTTTCTTCGAGATGTATAGGATCACGAAGGAATAGACTATCAACACGACTGTAGGAGGGATTAAGGTGTAATAGTAATTTTGAGAAGTATAATAAAGATAAATAAAACACAAAGCTATCGCTAGAATAGCTAAGAGATATCTACCTATTATTCCTAGAACACCTAATACTTTCTTACGATTCTCGGAACTGAGCAGGTACCCAGTAGTATTCCACAAGAAATAACTTGGAAATGCTAGAGCATAGGAAATGCAAAAGCAGGTAAAGAAATCTGGACTGCTTATTACAGCCCATAAAACTCCACCGATAATTAAACCGATGATAGCTAGTCCAACGAAGAATATCGCTGGAACAACCCACGTTTTTTTACCTCTGACCTGTTCCATACTTTAAATCAAAATCTTTATATACCTCTCTTAATTTTAAGTCAATATTACTAAGTTTTGAAAGGGGTTTAAAAGAAACTGAAAGCATATGTATTATTTTTTCAAGAATTGTAGGAAAAGCAAAGGTTATTTTGCGGTAGTATTCTTGTTCTAAACAAGAAATAGTTTTTGTTCATTTGACTGAGTTAAAAAGTGGGGCATTTTTAGTACTAATAGTTTATATATGTCTTTTGTAATATGGAATTCAAGTCTCAGCAAAGGAGAAAACTTGGGATAGAATGGATAAATCAGTTTGATGTATTTTTTGCAAATTCGGCCAATAGTCTTTTAAAAAGTGCGGGATCTTTTTTCACCACTGTATTTATAGGATACACAAGAATTTATTTTTCCGCCCATTACGCAAGTGATATAGTCGGCGGATTGTCGGTGGGATTTTCATGCGGTGCTTTGAGTTTCTTGATATTCTGGCTATTAGATAAATATATTCTTAAGAAGAAAGAAATTTAAATTAAAAAATTTAATAACATTATTTAAGTTGTTAATATGAAATTGAATTTTAAAAGCCATGTGTTGTGTACTGCACCCCTGACATTGGACTTTAAATAGAACTATAGCACAACATTGGGAC
>OKVP01000681.1_pt1 | contig 14510 bp, 13 predicted proteins | sample 1604821 | NCBI WGS metagenome assembly OKVP01 (sample SAMN01760946, study PRJEB22395) | human gut metagenome | reverse complement strand
GCCCTGTTGTACATATCGTTATCGTCTGTGGTCTTTGGCAGGGTGCGTCCTATTCAGGGGCGCACCCTGTTTTTGTTTCATCGCGGTTGGGTGTACATCAAACCGCATTTACCGGTTCTTTTTCTCCTTGGCTGCATCGTGGTTGGTTTTGCGCTGTTCCACCATCTGGGCGAACCATTCCACCATTGCAGGGTCGTCGTGAGCAAAGAAGGCACTGGTTTTGGTATCCAGTGCGGCGATCCTTTCCATGTCCTCAGAGGACAGCGTAAAGTCGAACACTTCCAGATTTTCCTGCATCCGCTCCCTGTGGGTGGATTTTGGGATGACCACCACGCCCCGCTGCAAATGCCAGCGGAGAATGACCTGTGCCACGGTTTTGCCGTATTTTGCGCCGATTTCTGCCAGCACAGGGTTTGTGAACATCTGACTCCGACCTTCGCCAAAGGGAGCCCATGCCTCCATCTGAACGCCGTACTTTTCCATCCATTCCTTTGCCTTGCCCTGCTGGTGCAGCGGATGCACCTCTACCTGATTCACCATGGGTTTGATACGAGCAAAGCTGCACAGATCAACGAGGCGGTCAGGATAAAAATTGGACACGCCAATGGCCCGAATCTTGCCTGCCTCATATAGCTCCTCCAAGGCGTGCCATGCGCCGTAGTAATCAGCAAACGGCTGGTGCAACAAACAAAGGTCCAGATAATCCGTTCGCAGCTTACGCAGGGATTCCAGCACAGATGCCTTGGCCTCCTTATAACCGTAATGCTCGACCCAGACCTTGGTGGTCAGAAAAATATCTTTGCGATCCACACGAGATTTTTCGATTGCTGTGCCCACCTGCTCTTCGTTGAAGTAGGATTGTGCCGTGTCGATGGAGCGGTAGCCTACCTGCAAAGCATCCAGTACACAGCGCTCGCATTCCTCCTGTGAGACCTGATAGACCCCATAGCCAAGCTGGGGCATTTTTACGCCGTTATTCAATGTGATATAGTTCATATAAAAGCCTCCCTGCTGAGATGATCCTGTGTTTATCACCGTAACTCCTTATAGGTTTCTTCCGGCACCGGCTCGCACCACTCGTTAGAGGTGCCTTCGCCGGGCACTTCCACTGCCAGATGAGAGAACCAGCAATCGGGTGCAGCACCGTGCCAGTGCTTGACCTCCGGGGGAATATTCACCACATCGCCCGGATGCAGCTCCAGCGGAGCTTTGCCCCATTCCTGATAGTAGCCCCGGCCTGCCACGCAGACAAGGATCTGCCCGCCACCCTTTGCAGCATGATGGATGTGCCAGTTGTTCCGACAGCCCGGCTCAAAGGTAACGTTGTAAATGCCAACCTGTGCGGTGGACAAGGGTGTTAGATAGCTTTTTCCGCTGAAATACTGTGCAAAACCGTCGTTGGGCGCACCGATGGGGAACACCATTTCACTCTGGTGCTTTGCCTTGGCATCCTCTGCAGCGTCCTCTGCCCAGACTTCCTTGGCCATGCGGAAAGCCGCCCACGCCTTGGGCCAGCCTGCATAAAACGCCGCATGGGTCAGGATCTCTGCAATCTCAGTCCGGGTAATACCGTTGTTTTTGGCTGCCGTCAGGTGATACCGAAACGAGGAGTCCGTCAGTCCCTGCGCCATCAGTGCCACCACCGTCACAAGGCTGCGGTCCCGGAGGGAGAGTTTATCCTCTCGGCTCCACACCTGCCCGAACAGTACCTCATCGTTAAGTTCTGCAAATTTTGGTGCAAATTCGCCCAGAGCATCCCGCCCTGCCGTCTGTTTCACTGCCATTATACGTTCCTCCCCATCTCGTAAGCCTGTGCCATTGCAGAGGTGTTTCGCACCGCACCCGGCTCGTAAACACCACCTGCTACAAGGACTCCCTTTTCCACGGCACCTTCCACACAGTCTGCATAGCCCCGGAAGCAGGCCAGCGTAGTATCTGCAGAGGATTTTTCCTCGTCTGCCATGGTGGTGATGTAGTAGAATTCCTTGTCTTTGACCTCAAGCCACCGTGCCACGGTACGGTCGATCACTGCCTTCAACTGGGCACTGATGGAGTAGAAGTATACCGGGCTTGCCAGCACAATGACATCGGCATCGATCATCTTTTGCAGGATTTCTGCCATATCATCCTTGTGGACGCAGGCTCCACCGTGGGTGCTGCAGTAGTAGCAGCCGGAGCAGGGAGCCACCTTTTTCTCAGCGACCCGGATCTTTTCTGCTTTGTGCCCGGCATCCTGCGCTCCACGCAGAAATTCATCGCATAGAATATCAGAGTTACCGCCCTTCCGGGGACTGCCAGACAAAATCAATACCTTCTTGCTCATAGGAACCTCCTTGACAGCGGAGTGCATCCGCATTATGATGTTGATAAAGTTTGATTTTATCATACAACTTAAAGCGCACTTTAAGTCAAGGGCTTTTTGAAAAAACGGAGGTTTCAGATGATCTATACCGTAGGCGAAATGGCACAAAAGCTGGGCGTACCTGCCTCCACCCTGCGCTACTACGACAAAGAAGGGTTACTTCCCTTTGTGGAGCGTTCCTCCGGCGGCATTCGGATGTTCCGGGAAAACGACTTCGAGTGGCTGCAGGTTATTCGCTGCATGAAAAAAGCCGGAATGTCCATCAAGGATATCCGGCAGTATATTGAGCTTTCCATGCAGGGAGACGACACCATTGACACCCGGCTGGAAATGTTCCGGCATCAGCGCGAGGTGCTCACCCAACAGATCCAGCAGTTACAGCATACGCTGGAGACCGTGGAGTATAAATGCTGGTTCTATGAAGCCGCCAAAGCCGCTGGGACAGTGGATGTCCCCGGTGCGATGACCGATGCAGACGTGCCGGAGCAGTTCCGTGCCATCCGGCAGGAGCTTCGGGGACAGAAGATGTCGAATATCGAAAGATAAGAAATGCCGTTCCAGTTGCTTTTGGAACGGCATTTTTCTTAATCTTCTACCCCATGGCTCCCGGTTACGTTTTTCAAGTATCCCTCCGGGTCTCCGTTCAGAATCAAATCGGCATAGCCCAGTGGGTCATTGTAGATGAGGTAGTCTAACTCTGACCTCTGCGCCATGGACACGTCCAGTGCATCCTCTTCCTATTGGAGCAGTTCCTTATCTCTCCCAATGAACGTACCGAGGATTATAACCGCAGGATCATTGATACCTTTGTAAATCGCATCGAGATCACAGACACGGAAATGCTTATTTATTTTAATCTTTCCGAAGCGTCTGCTTCCGAAAAACAAAAAATTCCCAGCCGAACAGTTGTTCGACTGGGAATCATCTGGTCCAGCAAGACTGAACAAATCCGAACTTTTTCCTTCTACCCCATCGGCGGTCAAAGTGTCCTCAAATCGGACGGTTTGGGTGCCATCCTTGTAGTTAAATGTGATCAGCATCCGGTCATCATACAGGAAAATGGCATTTACAAAAATTTCAATCAGCGTTTTTCGCTGTTTTTTCTGCGAAATATCGAACTTTCTAAATTTCATCAGCCAGAATCGGATGAAATCCTCATTGAAGCTGGGCTTCTTCAACTTTTCGTCTGCAATTTTTGCAGTCAGTTCATCTTTCTGGATTTCCAGCGCTTCCAGACGCTCTTTCGTTGTCCGGGTGTACAAGCCGTCCTCGATAGCCTTCATCAGGTTGTCCAGCTTTTTGTTAACCTCTCGCAGTTGCTTTTCCAGCAGCGGAATCGTGGTGTTTTCCTGATTCTGGACATCCACGACCAATTGAACGATTTTGTCGATTACCGCATCGTCCTGAATCAGCTTCATGGTCTCCCGGACGACCAGATCTTCCAGCCATTCTTTCTGCACGGTCTTTTTGTTGCAGCCCTTGCGCCGCTTGACGTTGGCGCATTTATAATAATAGTAAGTGCGTCCGGTGGCACTAGTTCCGCTTTCGCCAAACATCAGCGCACCGCATTTGCCGCAGAACAGCTTGGTGGTCAGCAGATATTCCTCGTCTGCCTTGCCACAGGCAGGGGCACGCTTGTTCTTATCCAGACGCTTCTGCACCCGGTCAAACAGGTCTTTCGGAACAATAACCGGAATTGCATCCGGTACAACGATATCCCGGAAAGACAATTCACCAATGTACCGACGGTTCTTCAACATGGTGTTCACGCTGCTGTGGGTCATTTTGCCGCCCTGCATATTGCGGACACCCTTGTCGTTGAGGAAATTTACAATTTCCACCATCTTATCGCCGTTGTCATACCGCTGAAAGGCTTCCAGCACCAGCGGCGAGGTCAGCGGATCAAGATGATAAAACTTGTCATCGTCGATTTTATAGCCGATGGTTCCCGTACCGCCAGTGCACTTACCCTTCAGGGCGTTCTCGGTCTGACCACGAATCACCTTTTCGGACAGTTCTGCCGAATAGTATTCCGCCATACCTTCCAGAAGGGTTTCCACCAGAATGCCCTGTGAACCCTCGGCAATGGGTTCCATAACGGAAATCAGGTGGACACCGTTCTTTTTCAGGATCATCTTATAGTTTGCGCTATCAAAACGATTCCGGGCAAAGCGGTCAAATTTCCAGACGAGAACAACATCAAACAGCTTTTTGCTGCTGTCTTTGATCATCTGCTGGAATTCCGGACGATTGTCCGTTTTGGCAGAGAATGCACGGTCAATGTAGTGCTTGATGACCGTGATGCCGTTCTTTTCCGCATAAGCCGTGCATTCCCGAATCTGGCCTTCAATGGATTCTTCACGCTGGTTATCCGATGAATAGCGGGCATAGATTACGGCGGTCATAGACTCACTTCCTTTTTCTTATCGAACAGACGGGTAGCTTTTTGCATACTTGTAGATCTGCCGTGCACAGTCAAGGCTCATTTTGCTGGAATCGTTGTGTTTGAGCCATGCGTTCACGTTGCCCGGATTTAGCTTTAAGTCTGTGTAAAGGCGATAATTCGTTAGTTTCTTTTTCTGCTGAAGTTCCAATACCCGGCGATGGATCAGTTCTTTCGTGTCATTGTCTGCAAGGGCGGCATCCCGCACCGAGCAATAGCTGCGCCAGACTTTCCGGTAGCCTTCCGGTAGTTCATGGGACTGGTTTTCTAAAAGCAGCAGCATTTGCGCCAGCGAATAGCGATTAGAAAACTGCTCGTATTCCGCAGCAACAATGCTGTTTGCAGTATAGCGGAGCAATAAATCTACTTTATCAAAGGCCAGCGCATAGAGGAACAGCGGTTCTTTCAGGCGAGGATTTTCGTTCAGACAATCTGCCAGCTTATGGACACTTGCCGTCTGAATCCCGGAAAGCTCTGCCACATACTGCTTCAAAAAGCCTTCGAATGTCAGCTTTCGCATGGTCTCCACCTCTCCACATACTCCTGATAGCGGATATAAAAATCCCGATACCGCCAGTCGTTCAAGATGCTGGCTCTCAACTCATCTTCATCCGTTGCAAGGTGTTCCAGCAAATCCCAATCCAACGAATTCCGCACAGCCTCACTCTCTACGTCTGCTTTGTCAGTGTCCCGAAAAGAGCACAGCTTTGCAATCACCAAGTCCTCCAGACTGGGTGTATAGAACTGCACCTTTGTACCACCAAAGGGTAGCGGCTGAAGCCGGTCTTGGAAGTTATACGGGAAATTGTCGATGTAGGCTTCCACATCGGTGTTGATGTCGTACTTGCCAAGCAAACTGTACAGTTCTTTCGGAACACTCAAGGCATCAATGTCATGAGTAGCGCGGGTCAGCTTGCCCAACAAAATGAACGCACTGCCGCCTACAATCACCATCTGATAGCGGTCGTTATTGTCGATCATCAGGTCTGCGTCTTCGTCCAGACGTTCCAGACGCTTGCGGAGGTCATCTAAGATCATCTTTCCCATAAAACAGCCTTTCTTATTTTCAATAATAGTATTTTCTAAAATTATTTTACGAGAAAGACAGCTTATTGTCAAGAGTCAACCGCAAAGCTTACACAGATTTTTCTATGGAGTTAACCAAGAAAACAAAAACTAGCCATAAAAACAAAATATTGCAAAAGAAGATTCCATACGCAGCCGCAGAACCTATGCGTGCAATTATTATCGGGACGTTGTATATCGCTGGAATCTTATATAGACAGCTTACTATAACAGTTGTGATACCCAATTTTCCCGCGTGTCTAAAGTAGTCAAGAAGCGTTCCTAACAATGTATTTGATGTCCGTTTTTTATCTGTTGTCTGTTTCAGTTCCTTCGCGTATGGACTCCCAAGCAGAGCTGATGCAGCAGCAATATATACACCTACAGCTATTGATACTAGCGTAGTTGCCGTGTCTGCCATGCTATCAAAATTCCAATTCAATAAGTAGGCTATTACTGAAACTGTTATAAAGCACCCTATCAGAAATATTTTATGCTCCTTATCCACCACTGTCACCTCAGTTTTGCAAGCAGCAGTTCCCTTACTTCATCTGGTTCAAAATGCTCATTTTCATCTTTTGTTGGTTGAATCAAAAAGTGTTTTAGAACAGACGAAAAATCAAATGTTTGCTCTATACCACTTTCATCGCATCCGATTATAACAACATCTTCAAATTCTTCCCGATGCCGACAAATACGATCCACTAGACCTTTTCCTCCTCCATGTATTGGAAGGTCTCCATACGATATTTTTAGTTGAAGCTTGCTTGGCAAGTCCTGTCCCCAGATGTTACCAACTTGAGAAAACAATGTTCCTCCACGGCTGAATACATTATCCACTTGCGTATATTGAAATCCACGAATAGTTTTAATGTTCTTACAAAAATCATCTAATGATGTATAAATATTACTTATCTTAAATTCCTTTTGTAGTGTGTCACTTAAATATTGTTCAACAAATCCCTTCTTATTGTAGTCATTCATATAAAGAAAATGTTTCTGTGCATCATAACACGCAAAAAATTGTTGTCTCGGTTCAACCTGTTCTTTTGAACGTGGATTCGGCATCTTCTCACCTGTTTTTTTATTTATGACATAGTCTCTAAAGCGTACCGCATCATCGTAGTCAGATGCCATCCAGAAAAATCTTTCTTCTATAATATCCATATCAATAGAATATAAATACTTCTGCTTTTGCGGCCGAAATATATGATTTCCTTTTGCAACAACATCTTTCATATCTTCCAATGATGCCTCACGAATGCCATCAACTCGAAGAAGAAAATTACAAAACTTCATTTGTTCATCCTCTTTTTTATGCCATCATATTATCCGTCCACATCTCACACTGGCTAATGACCGTGCTGATTGCCGTATCATAATCTTCCGGTGGATACTTATATTTTTTCAGCAAGTGCTTCACCATCTTACGCATACTCGCACGGGCAGTTTCTTTTTTCTGCCAGTCTATCGTCCGATTTTTGCGCAGCATTTCCGTAAGTTCTCTGGTCAAGTCAATCAATTCATTATTTTGATAGAAGTCCTTTATGTTTTCCGGCTTTGTCAGAGCATCGTAAAAAGCCAGTTCTTCCTGCGTCAAGCCCAGCTTTTTACCATTGTTATACAGTTCTGTAATCTCCTGTGCCGTTTTCAGAAGTTCCTTGATGACCTCCTCGTTTGTAATCAAGCCATTGTAGTAAGAGTTCATCAACTGTGTAATCTTTTCTGAAAACTTCTGAGACTGCACAACATTTGTCCGTTTATACAGTGAAACTTGCTCTGCCATAAGTTTTTTCAAAATTTCTACGGCAATGTTCTTTTCTTTCATTTTTGAAATTTCATCCAACACCGCCGGGTCAAACAGGCTGATATTTTCATCTGCCTTCTTACTGTCAAACAAACTGATAACACCTTGACTCTGGATACTTGCTTTCAGCAGTTCATTGATTTGAGCATTGATTTCTTTCAAAGAAAGTGTCTTGCCGCCACTCCCACCATAGGTGATCTTCACCACCGTAGAACGGACTGCTTCCATGTAGGCCGCTTCATGTCGCTCCTGCTCCGTGGTCATGCTGGAACACAACGAATGCGACTGTTTCAGCAACAGAGCTTCTCGCAGGAACAGATCTTTGCGCTTGGGTGCTTTTGCGTCCAGAACAAAGTTTACGCCGCCAGTGACCAGCTTTGCCATCATCAACGGAGAACCGCCAATAAATCCGCTGAAATCAAAGCCGTGCAACAAATCTTTGCACACCTGAAGCTTTTCCTGAAACTTTGGATAAGCAACTTTGGCAATGTCCATATCGCCATATCGGGACTGGTCACGCTTGGTATACTCCTTCATAGCGGCTTTGAGGGCAGATGCAATGCCAACGTAATCTACAATCAAGCCGCCCTCTTTGTCCTTAAACACGCGATTGACACGCGCGATGGCCTGCATCAGATTGTATCCGTGCATTGGCTTGTAAACATACATCGTAGCCAGTGAAGGCACATCAAAACCTGTCAGCCACATATCCACAACAATGGCAATCTTCATCGGGTCATCGTTGTCTTTGAATTTCCGGGCAAGTTCTTCTTTGTGAGATTTTGTACCGATGATTTCTTTCCAATCCTCCGGGTCATTGTTGCCACCCGTCATAACTACGCCGATTTTTTCGTTCCATGTCGGGCGCAGCTCCAGCAGTTTTCGATAAATCTTCATCGCAATCGGGCGCGAATACGCCACGATCATCGCCTTGCCCGTCAAAAGATTAGCGCGGTACTTTTCGTAATGGTTGACAATATCTTCGCACAGGGATTGAATGGTAGACTCTGCTCCCAACACACTCTCCATCTGCCCCAACATCTTTTTGCTTTTTTCAATCGTTGCAGCGTCCGATTGCTGTTCCAGCGCATCGTAGGTCGCATCAATCAATGCCAGCGTATTTTGGTCAAGGTGGAGTTTGATAACACGGCTCTCATAGTAAACCGGACGCGTTGCGCCATCCTCCACAGCCTGTGTCATATCGTAAATATCGATATAATCACCAAAAACTTCACGCGTATTTCTATCTTTTGCCGAAATCGGCGTTCCCGTAAAGCCTATGTAGGTTGCGTTCGGCAGGGCGTCATGAATAATACGGGCATTACCAATGACCGTATGTGCTTCTTTTTCACCCTGTTCATTTTCTTTAATGACTATTTTTTCATCAAAGCCATACTGTCCGCGGTGGGCTTCATCAGCCATCACCACAATATTTCTCCGTTCGGACAGCGGCTTTTCGCCACGCTCGAACTTAAACATCGTGGTGAAGATAATGCCGTTTGCTTCTCGACCATCCAGCAGCTTGCTCAGATTTTCCTTGCTGGTTGCCTGTACAGGTGTCTGGCGCAAAAACGGCGCGCACCTGGCGAACTGCGTGTAGAGCTGATCGTCAAGGTCAATGCGGTCCGTCATCACAACGATGGTGGGGCTATCCAAAGCTTCTTGCAGCAAATGGGCATAGAATACCATCGACAGCGATTTCCCGCTGCCCTGCGTATGCCAGAACACACCACCCTTGCCATCCGTTTTAGTAGCAATCTTGGCCTTTTCGATAGCTTTTCGCACTGCAAAATACTGGTGGTACCCAGCCAAAATTTTAATCGGCTTCTGCCCATCACCGGAAAACAGGATAAAGTTTTTCAGAATGTCCAGTAGCCGTGCTTTCTGGAACATTCCCTCATAGAAGGTATCAAACTGCGCATACGCAGTGTTTTCGTAATCGCCATCTTTCGTTTTCCACTCCATAAAACGGTCAAGTCCAGAAGTGATCGTTCCTGCCTTATTGGTCGAAAGATCACTGATTACGCAAATTGCATTATAGTAGAACATTGAAGGAATATCCTTCATATAGTTCCGAATCTGATTGTATGCGTTTTCTGCGCCTACTTCGTCCTTAGAAGGACTTTTCAGTTCCATCAAAACCAACGGCAAACCATTGATAAACAAAATAATATCCGGGCGGCGGTTGTTTCCATTTTCCACGAAGGTATACTGGTTTACCACATAGAAATCATTTTTGTCTGCATCTGCATAATCAATCAGCTTTACTACCGAAGACCGTTCTTCACCCTTGACTGCGTATTTGACCGTGATACCGTTTTGCAGATAGTCCATAAAGACAATGTTTTTCTGCAACAGGCTTCCTGAATCAAAATCATTCAGTTTCAGGATGGCTTCATCAATTGCCACAGCCGGAAGGCTGCGATTCAGCCGCACCAGACAATCCCGCAAAGCATCGTCCAGCAGAGGGCGGCTGTAATCTGTTCGGTTCATATCAGGAGCATAAATGTGGGTGTAACCCATATTTTCAAATAGCTCTATGACCGCTTGTTCAAAGGTATCTTCGGTAAATGAAAGCATGATTTTTTCTCCTCAACTATTATCCGAAGTTGCTGTATTCGATTCTTGCGCAATGGCATTCACAATCTTTTCAACGATAGACTGTGCTGCTCTTTTTGCCATCGCACGTCCTATCGGCGTACCATTATCCAATGTGTCCGTCAGTGCCAATCGAACTTTACTGAGTCCAATTTCCTTGCGATACCAATCTGGCATCAGATTTTCCTGAATTGCAATATAGGACTCATCAAAAAACGCTGGATTTATTTCATCCCGCAGTACCCTCTGAATAATCTCATCCACTTTATCGTCTGAAATATCTAAATCACATACTTCTCTAATATTTGTTACCGGAACTTCTATTTTCACAAACCTATCGGCCATAGGCTTTTGTATGTTCGCATAATTGCTTTTAATATATGCCATCTGGTGCTCAAGTTCCGGGAAAAGTGTTCCTTCATTGATATTGTAAAAACTTAGTTCTTCTAAAATTGCACTTTTTCTTCCCGCTGGTATTCTAAAACTTTGAAGTTCAAATTCATCTTGGACATCACTATATGCCCGTTTAACAATGCTCTGCCTGATTTTTCCTTTCAGCTGAACATTGTATTTCCCGCTAATCAGAAAAGAGCCGCTTTGCCGCACCAATCTTTCATTATTCAAGTTGGAAATCACAAAATAATTTCTTTGAATAATCGAAAGCAAGCTTTTATACTCGCTTGCCTCGCACTCTTTTACCTCTTTATCTGTATAAATTCCATACTTGTTCAAATCCGAGAGCAGCTTTTCTAATGTATAATCGCCCGAAATTTCATGACTCGCTAAATATGCCAACACTTTGATCTCTATGTCACTATAACTTTTTCCGTAATCGCGCTTATAATAGATTTTCCCATCGGTCGGCGGCAATAACGTAGTCTTCCCGTCAGTTATCTTTTTCTCTTGATTGTTTTGGCAAGCAAAATACAGTGCCACCAGTGGGTTTTCCGTCACATCCAACAGTCTTGTTGGCAACCCATAGTGTTGCAATTTTGCGAGCTTTTCAAAATCTGTTGTCAGTTTTCGGAAGTCGTCAGGATTCCGTGTGTAGGCAGCGTTTATCAATTCTGCTTCGTGTGGCAGCATCCCACCACGGAACACTCCCGGCATGACGTTCCATTCGTTGCTGGCCTGTCCACGGAAGAAAAAGTGCTTTGTGCTCACTTCCGCGCCTTCCTCTTTCTTTATGGTTTCCTTTATATCAGAAATGTAGGTCAGATAGCCATTAAGGTCTGTAACAACGCATTCGTTTAAATCTTTCGTCTTAGCATTATCAAAATCTTCCATATTATCCCTTCATTTCTTTTATAAACGATAATTTAGCGTCTTAGAGTTGGATGTCAGAGACATCAATCTCGCCAGACATGAGTTTTGGCAGCAAAGCATCACGCATTATGGCAAGTCGTTTGTTTTCAATGCTATTGGAAACGATTTGCTCTACCATGGGCGTTGTTATTGCATCGAAAGCATCTAGTAATTCTGTATCAGGGAGCATGATTTCAAAAGCATCAAAATCTTTTTTTCCAATATGAATAACAGTTGTAGCTACCTGAGTTTGTTCAATCGCAAAAAGCAAGGGCTTGATTGTAAAATAAAGGAATGCTTTTCCGTTCGGACGCTTGTTCTCGAGTACGCATACTCGCTGATTTAACCACGCTTCATCGTTACCCCAAATATAGGGACGAAATTCACCGTCCATGCCAACGACAATATCTCCAGGGTGCAATAGATACCCTTTTGGATGCACTTCGGTTGTGTATGTCGCAAACTGCTGATCTTTCAAATCACGAATACGAATGATCGGCTTTCCATTGCCTTCAGTGTTAAACTGTTTGGAGGCAAAAGGCGCACCGTAGATGATGTTTGCCAATGAATAAATGCCGGTTCGAGTCCACGACGTGGGCATTACACCTCCGAAGGGACGGTAATCTACAAACCATGATTTGTAAAGAGCCTGCATTTGCTCAAGTAAATTATCGTTTATCGCTTTATTTACCGCGATTTTATTATCTATCGCCGCTAAAACAGATGCAATCTTCTGCTGTGTTTCAAAATCTGGAAAACGAACAATTTCTTTGTGCACAGTGTTTCGGTTGATTCCGGGAACTGCACTTGCTGATGTGAATTTTTCCCATTCAAGTGTCTTCAAAAAATAGTACACGAATTTTTCATCGTTTTCATGAAAATTTTCCACGTACAGAGTTGTGTTTAATGGCCAAAAAGATGTTTCTGCAAAAAAGACTTCTCCGATTGTTCCATATCGTCCTGTAATTACTCCCGGTGCTTCAACCATTGCTTCATTATGTGTTCCCGTTACACCGGAAGAAGAAAAAATTGGAATCTCGCCATTTTTTCTCTTTTGCTGGGGCAAGTCATATCCTCTTTTCAGGGTAACAAATTCTCCAAGCTCATCTATTTTCCATATTGCCATGTTTGTACCTCAACCAATAAATTTCCTATGTGCTAATTTCACATTTTGCTGTTTTACCATTGCATAGTGCATCGTTGTGTCAATTTTCTGGTGTCCTAAAAGCTGCTGCACCTGTTCAATCGGCATTCCCTTGTCAATCGCTGACGTTGCCAATGTTCGCCGGAACTTGTGCGGATGCACCTTATTTAGCTTCAATCGCCGTCCCAATTCACGGAGCATTGTCTCCACACCGCCGATCATCAACCGCTCATGTGGCTCTTTCAGTGTCACAAAAAGTGCAGGATTGTTATCCACTCGTTCATCCAGATAATTTTGAAGGTGGATCTTCGTCCGTGCGTCAAAGTATACCAATCGTTCCTTGTTGCCCTTACCAAATACAACACATTCGCGCTCGTTGAAATTGATATCCTCCCGATTAAGCGTTACCAACTCGCCGACACGCATTCCAGAAGATGCCAGCAAATCAATAATCGCCAAATCTCGTACTGTTGAACAGTTGTCACGCATCAGTTCCAGTGCTTCATCGGTGTACGTTTCCTTGATGATTTTGGCGGTTTTCACTTTGTGAATCCTGCGGACAGGGCTTTTCACAATAAAATCTTCATCTTCCAGCCACGAGAAGAAACTGGAAAGAATACGCCGGATATTATCAATCGTAACTTTGCTCGACCGCCGCCGTGTTTGATAATCCATCAGATATTTTCGCAAATCATCCGTTGTAATTTGCTGCGGTGATTTTCCAACGCCATTCAGCATCGCTGCAATAGTTTTTGAATAATAGGTCAGTGTTTTCTCGGAACAGCCTTCTATCCGCTTTGCCGTAATGAACGCTGCTGCCGAATCTTGTTCCTCAGCCTTTGGCTGTTCTTCACCCATTTCAATTATAACACCTTGAAATGACGCTTCCAGCACTGCTTTCAAATGCAGCAACTGTTCGTTATTGAGATACGGCAGCATTTTTCGCTGTATCTCGTTGATAATCTGATTTTTCATCGCCGTATCTCCTTATTACGATTTCAGAGAACGGCGGCAGTGGCAGTTTCTCCATAGAATCTCCCGCCACTGGTGGGAGTTATTGAAATTATGATAAACGATAATTTAGCGGCTTAGAGCTGAATACTCGCGATATCAATTGCGCCAGACATTAGTTTAGGTAACAGACTATCTCTTAGCATAGCAAGTGAATGATTTTGCTCTTCCAAGATTTTTTGTTGCGCAAAGATTGGCGCACAGAAACTATTAAATTGGTCAAGTGTGTTCCGATCAGGAATGATGGCGGGGATATTCTTCATGGCACTTCCTGAAATTTCTTTGAATGTCGAGCCTGATGCTGCACTCTCAATAACCGGAAGACTGTGTTTCAAGAAAAAGTATACAAACGCTGTTCCAATTTCCGAGTAAGGTATAACAGACTTAAAGCCTTGATTGGTTGTAACTTCATTAGATGCAATTGCAATATATCCGATGGGAGCACGTGATGAAAACAATACTGTACCTTTGGGCATGACTGTTGCACTGCTGTTCTTCAAACCAAGTTCTGTGATATCATTTTCGCCATGAGATATGAATTTGGACTTGTTGATAGATAAATCTTTTGGCGTTATCCACGCAATACCATTATTGGTATAGTATTCAGGCTTGGTTTTTGAAGGCGTACTACCGCCCACAACAGTTCCAAGGTCACTTATTGTGCTGATTTGCCACATGGGATTTGCATTGTTGATAAATAATTCTTGAAAATAGGTGGCGGCTTGCTGCTCTAAATTATCGTTTATAAAAGAAATGAAGGAATAACATGGATAAT
>OKVP01000677.1_pt1 | contig 14549 bp, 15 predicted proteins | sample 1604821 | NCBI WGS metagenome assembly OKVP01 (sample SAMN01760946, study PRJEB22395) | human gut metagenome | reverse complement strand
CACTCATACGGAATTTGTCCTGATCTTCCAAATAGGAACCATCACACCACTTCATTACCAACACTGCCACCGTATTCGTTCCATCCTGAAGTACATCGGTAACATCAAACTCACTGGTCATATGCGAAACCTGGCTGTATCCTATGTAAGAGCCATTGATCCATACGTAAAAGCAACTGTCTACTCCTTCAAAGTTCAAAAAAGATTTTGGCGCTTTCTCATCTCTACTGTACTCAAAAGTATGTACATAGGCTCCACACGGAATGTCCTGTGGCACATATGGTGGATCAAACGGAAATGGATACCGGATGTTTGTATACTGGTGTGTATCATATCCAGCCATCTGCCATACACTTGGAACCTGAATCTCATCAAAATTTTCTGTATCATAATTCTTCTCAAAGAAAGAATCCTGAATGTCATAGATGCTGTTAAAATACTGGAATTTCCAAGTTCCATTCAATAACTGCATACGATCTGATTCTTCTCTGTGTTCCACCAAGTTATCCATTCTTTTGGATGCCGGAATATAATAGGCTCTGGCTGGCATTGTGTTTTCGTGCAGTACGCTTAGATTTTCATAATAACGTGGTACGATCATAAATAGCTCTCCTCCAATACATATACTTTTTTGTTCTTTGTTTTCCTAAAGCAAACCTTATACTTTACTTTTTGTTTACGTTCCTTAGTTATGCTATACATAGCTTATCCTAATTCGCAAAATATGTCTATGAATTGGATTAGACAAAATATGCACTAAATGATACAATGATAAAAAGTACGAAAAGAGGTGCTGTCCTATGTATTTGAACACCGGTTATTTGAACCACTCACATATGGATTTCAAAGACAAAAGTCGTCCGCTGATTGTAGGTAGCTGTGGTACTTACCGTCTTTCCAGACATCCCAAACTTCCGACCTACCGTCCAAGGGGTCGTCTGGATTATCAGATTATATATATCACTGCTGGTTGTGGGCATTTTCATTTTGATAATGTAAATAATGAAACGATTGTTCCAGCCGGCAACATTGTACTGTACAGACCGAAAGAACTCCAAAAATATGAATATTACGGAGAAGATAAGACAGAAGTATACTGGATTCACTTCACAGGAAGCAATGTGAAAAATATCTTACGTCAATATGGGTTTCCGGATAAAGAACGTGTCTTTCAAGTGGGTACATCTAATGAATATGAACAAATTTTCAAACGTATCATTATCGAGCTCCAACGCTGTCAAGACAATTATGAGGAAATGCTTGTCCTTTTGCTACGTCATCTTCTGATCAGTTTCCACCGGGAACTGACAAGAGAGCACATATTAAAAAATGAATATCTTGATCATGAGATGGATAATGCTGTTACCTTTTTCAGTGAAAACTACAATCAAAATATCAATATTGATGATTATGCTGCCTCACGAGGCATGAGTGTCAGCTGGTTTATCCGAAATTTCAAAAAATATACCGGTTCTACACCAATGCAATTCATTGTGGGAATCCGCATCAACAATGCTCAGATGTTACTTGAAACAACAACTTATTCCATCAATGAGATTTCTAAGATTGTCGGATATGATAACCAGCTTTATTTCAGTCGGCTTTTTCACAAGTTGAAAGGATATTCGCCGAGAGAATACCGAAAGCTGAGAAACAAATTCTGAAATCCACAAAGAGGATACCACCGAATTATCAAAACAATGATTTGTAATATCCTCTTCTCACTTTTGCTATTCTTATTTTACAAACTCAGCCGAATAATAATACATATACTCATTATCTGTATCTATGTATTCTCCTGTAATGTCCTGTATCGGCAACGAACTCACTCCTTGTTCGCCATAGATCAGTGCTGCCAATCCTTGCTCTGTTCCGTACTCTATCGTGCTTTTGTTCTCTATAGAGGTCGCAGATCTTCCATAATATTCTCTGTTTGCAACACCTTCCAAGATTGGCATTTCTGTCATATATTTTGAATATTCATCTGCTGCAATAAGCTTTGCAGTAAAATTATCAAAATCCGGAGTGATGACAATCAATCCATTTTTTGCAGATTTCACGTCCTCATAGGAAAGTTCCAAAACTCGTTTATGAGAAACTCGTTTTCCAGAATGATATTCTGACAAGTAAACGTATAATGCTTGAAATGTATCTTTTGAATTGTATCGAAACATCATGGTTCCATCAATTCCGGACAACAATTCAGCCGTTTTCATTTCTACACTATCCGGATCTACTGCTTCTATATAATTTTGTGGTTGCCGCAATTTATTACATACCATGATTCCAAGAGTAATAGCAAATACTCCCACAGCAATAAGAAGTACAGCAATAATCTTCTTTAAATAACGCTGTTTATGACTACTATCTTTTGATATCTGTATCAGTGTATCTTCCGATTTTTTTTCTACATTAGTTACCTCAATATCTTCACCTGCCAAAAATTCATTTAGACTGATGCCTAATATTTCACATAATTCTAAATACACAGACACATCTGGTAAACAAATCCCACGTTCCCATTTGGAAACTGACTTATCACTCTTACCCAGTTTCTCAGCAAGCTGTTTTTGAGTCATACCAAGTTTTTTTCTTTTTTCTGCAATATAGCTTCCGATTTTCACAAGGTCCATAAATACTTCCCCCTTTCAGAATTATAGTATCTATTTTGTCCCAAAAAGTACACCCCTTAATGGTAGAATCGTATTATATAGGCAGAATCTCATCCAATTTCATAAAATAAAAAGGACGCTGTATGCTCTCGTTTCTTTCGGGGCTGCAGCGTCTTTTCTGCTTTCACGGCTCGCGCAGACCGCAGGGCAGTCAAACAGATTTTTCAGCAGACATAGTTTAAGCCCGATCGATTGTTTTTTCTCTCGACCGGGCTTTTAATGAATTTCCAGTAATTTCATTTTATACACCTGCTGCTTTCATTGATTTCGGGGTATTTCGTTATGTTCCTTTTGGACCGTACCTCCTGGATTTTTTTGTTTTTATTTTTTCCCTATGGGCCTCTGCCTTTCATTGGAATCATCTCCTTTAGGTTCTATATGTAAACTCTTCAGAGATTTTTTTGATGTTCAGATTAACTATGCCATTGGACTATACCTCTTACTTTCTTAGATTTTGTCTTGATGTTTCTTTTTCGTTTTTATTTTTGTTCTCTTTTCTTTTGTTGATCTTATATTAACTTATCTTCTCCGTTTTGTCAATACTTTCTTTTAATTTATTTTACATTTTATTATTTTCAGAATATTATGACATCAAGATCGAAAGATCAGAAACCTGATGCAGTCTCACTTACAAAGAGGCGGCCGCAGGCTTTCGCAAAATTCAACCCCCGGCTTTTTTTGACCCACCGCAGGGCGATCCTGCTCCCTCCGGAACTCCACAGAATCTTCTTTCCAAAAGAGGAGAACGAAAGACTCCGCTGTCTTTGCCTTTCGCAAAGTCCAGCGGAGCATTTTTCCTATATTCTTTCTTCTCTTCTTTATTTCTTATTTGCAAAGTTCTTCGGCCAGTGCCTCGATCTCTTTTACGTTCTCTTCCTTCACAGCGGACATTACTTTTACATTATTCTCTGTCCAGGTGATATTTTTGCTCTTCTCAAACATACCTTTCATCACTTTCGCTGCGGTCGGTGCCCAGCTTCCGTTTTCGATCAGACCGATGGTGCGGTTCTGGAAGCTGCGCTCTGTCAGACGGTTGATGAAATCCTGCATGAACGGGTAAATGCCTGCATTGTAGGTCAGCGTTGCGAGAACCAGCTTACTGTAACGGAAAGCATCCGCTACGGCGGCAGACATATCGTCTCTTGCCAGATCGTAAATAACGACATTCGGACAGCCTTTTTCTTTCAGCTTAGCCGCAAGCAATTCGGCAGCTTTTTTTGTATTGCCGTAAACAGAAGTATAGGCAACTACAACGCCTTCTTCTTCCGGACGATAAGAAGACCAGATATCGTATTTTTCAATGTAGTGGCCAAGATTTTCCGTCAAAACCGGACCGTGCAGGGAACAGATTTTCCGGATATCCAGCGTACCTGCTACTTTCAGGAGCTTCTGTACCTGCAAACCGTATTTTCCGACAATACCGATAAAATAACGGCGTGCTTCGTCATCCCATGGTTCCTCGCGGTCGAGTGCACCGAATTTTCCAAAACCGTCTGCTGCGAACAGAACCTTGTCCGTGCTGTCGTATGTAACCATAACCTCCGGCCAGTGTACCATCGGAGCGAATACGAAGGTCAGAACGTGTTTTCCAAGCGTAAGGGACTCGCCATCCTTTACTTCCAGTTTCTTTCCGGCGAGATCCATCTTGGGGAAAAAGTTTTTCATCATGGCAAAGGTTTTTGTGTTTGCAACAACGGTTGCTTCCGGATATGCTTTTACGAAGTTTTCAATATTCGCAGAGTGATCCGGCTCCATATGCTGCACGATCAGGTAATCCGGTTTTCTGCCATCCAGTGCTTTCGCAACATTTGCCAGCCATTCATCCGCAAAGTTTGCATCTACGGTATCCATAACTGCCGTTTTTTCATCGAGAATTACGTAAGAATTGTATGCCATGCCGTTCGGCACTCTGTACTGACCTTCAAAAAGGTCTACCTGATGATCGTTGACTCCCGCGTAGATAATATCCTCTGTAATCTTCATAAAAATCCATATCCTTTCCATCTTGTTTTTTCCTGCCCGGAACCTGCTCCGAACCGTATATTTTTATATTATCCTATGATGGAGAAAAAAGCAAGTAAAAATAGTAAAGATTACTATTTTTACTTGCTCTCCTCCGTTTACACACACGATATCCCTTTTCCACAGCTTGCAAATCATCACAATACTTCTATTTTACAGGCATGTTCTTTTGTTTCTTTATCATAACTGATTCCAACCGCCAGTATACGCCCGGTATATCGTTCCGTTTCCGCCATCTTTCCCTTGAACCGCAAAGCATATTCTTTCTCTTTAATCTGCGCAATCGCTTCTTCCGGTGTATGATCTACCTTCAGTTCGAGATAACAGTTCTGTATTTATCGTATGGTTCCCTGCTGTTTAAAAACTGTCCCATGTTTTACGGCCTCCTTCTTATGCTACATGTGCTTTCAGAATCTTTCTGTGCTTGATTTTGTGAGATGCTTTTCCGTCGGTCGCAAAAGCAAGTACAGAAAGATTCCGAGCGTACATGCTGATACTATGAGTATAGTCTTTTTCTGTGGGAGGCGCAAGAATGGAATCCCGTTTCTCACTTCTTATTTATTTTCCGGGAAAACAATCTCTTTCTCTGGTACGCCTTCTGATTTGATGACGTAGCCGTCAACATCATCAAAATGAATCTTGTACTGATATTCGCTTTCACGTCCCTCTTTTGCGTCATCGGCATCAGCGTAATAGGTAAGGCGAATTTCGAAAGTATTTTTGTTTCCTTCGCGCCAGGACTCATCGCCGATCAGCCAGTCGTTTTCGAGGTTTTTGTTTCTTTTCAGCAGCACCTCGGCGTACTGCTGTGCGCCTCTCCACATTCCTGTGTTTTTGTACCGGTTCTGCATGGTGTTCTGATACTGCCACAGTGTTACAAACATGATCGTCGCCATAATTGCCGTGAAAAGAACGGTTTTGTATTTCTTTTCTTTTTTCTGTCTCTGCCGGCGGATACATCGAATGGTTCCGATCATCATCATTACCAGAACAAACAGATACCACAGGGTCCAGAAGATCTGCTCTTTTCGTTCCAGACCGCCGGGAATGAATTCTGCCAGCTGATCGCCCCAGACGAAATTTACCAGGGATGCCAGAATGCCGATAGACAGAATGGATGCTGCCCCATAGACTTTCCGGCTTTCTTCATCATCGAGGTTCTGGAAGAAATACCACAGCGATACAAACGCTGCTGCCACCAGACCGCCTAGAATCAGGCCGCCGCCCACGTTTACGATCTTTGCCGCCCACGCTGCCGCTGCCACACCGATCACCAGAAATCCCGCGATCACGTTTGCGTTCCGGTCCTGTTTTTTCTGCTGCCTTGAAATGTCACCTGCGTTCTGCAGCATTTCGGCCACCTCCTTCTGAGTATACTGAATTTCCGGCGTCGCCTCTTCCTTCGCCTTCTCCTGCCGTTCGGAGCGCATCAGTTCCAGCACAGAAATCCCAAGTGCCTGAGCCAGCGGCTCAATCGTCTGGATATCGGGAAAGCCAAGTCCCCGCTCCCACCGGCTGACGGCTTTATCCGTCACATGAATCTTTTCCGCAAGCTCTGCCTGCGTCATCTTTTTCTCTTTTCGCATTCCGGCAATAAACCGCCCGAACTCTTTCGCTTCCACGTCGTGTCCCTTCCTCCTGCTGTTCCCGCACCGTCTCATGTTGCCCAGCGGAGCGTTTTACAGTCTCAGAATAGGCGAAAATAGGCTGTTTTGTCAATCTACGAATCCTTTACCTGCGTTTTTACGCCAAAAAATCCCCGATTCAGCACAAAAGTGCCAAATCGGAGATCTTGTATTTTCCTGTATTTACAGCCCGATCATATTTGCAAACAATACGATCAGCGGAATGGCAATGATGGTTCTCTCCAGAAAAATCACCAGCAGTTTCCAGAAATTCAACGGAATTTCACTTTTGATAAATGCCGGGGCGGGAACTTTTTGTTAAAAATATCGGAATCTGCCGAATTCTGCGATTCCCCCTGTTTCTTTCGTTGCATAGGCAAACAGTCCCACTCTGCATCCTGTGAAATGATCCATTTTGAAATAGAGCTGATGCCATGGTCCGATCTGTTTCCATTTTTCATCGCTCCAATATAAAAACCGGACTTTATCGTGCTGGTTCTGGAAATCCGCTTCCATCCGGATTCTTATTTTCGATGATTCAACCGCCACTGCTTCCCATTCGATTTCTTCACTGTTGCCCTGGTTTCCTTCTATGCTGTCATGTTCCGCTTCGAGAGATCTCATAACCAGAAGCATCTGTCCATCACGCTTTGTAACGGCCGCTATGCCGTAACATCCCTGTAATGCACACATTCCTGCATAATCTCCGTCCTTTATTCCTTCCGCATCAACGGTTACTTCTGTTATGCACACCGGAAACTTCATTCTCTGGGTGATCGTATTGACTGCCTGCGTGACATTTTTGCACTGCTTTCTGCAGACCATTCTAAGGCATCCTTTTTCTGCATCATTCTCAATCCAGGAAAGTTCCGGTTCGTGGTTGAACTGCCAGCAGCTCTTCCATCCAAACGTTCCAAACAGCCGTTTCTGTTCCGGATTCCATTCCGAAAAATCATCACTCTCCACAAGCGGATGATATTGTGCATCCGGTCTTGTGCTTTGTGTTTCCACTTCACAGAGTGCCCTTCCCGAATCACCCAATACCGGATAATTTTCTTTTATGATCTGCTCTTTTTGTTCGCCAGGCGCCGGCATACAGGTAACTCTGACATTTTTCTCCCATTTTACTGGCACAAGAACCGGGATTCTGCCGACGGCACCTCTGTCCTGAAAAAGCACGGCATACCATTTATGATCCGGCGTATCCACAATTCCTCCCTGTGCAACGCCCTGCCCACAATATCCCATAGTGTCACACAATACATCTCCGCCTTTAAATTCTCCCGTCAGGCTGTCTGATACATAGCACGCCTGCGTCCGCATCCACCTGTCCGGAAGGGAATGAATCAGGAATAAATAATACATTCCATCGATTTTATAAAAATGACTTCCTTCAAAACCAAGCCCCGGATTCCGACTGTCACTGACCAGAATCCGATCCAGTCCGCCTTCCTTTGGACCGCTCAGATCTTTTTTCAATTCCTGCAGACGAATATTTCTATTGCCGGAAACAATATAAACATGATCATCCTCAAACAAAAGTGAGCAGTCATGATAAAAGCCTTCTATGATGCGTTTTTCCCATGGTCCTTCGATATTATCAGCAATATAAAGGTATGTTTTTCCGGTATCATTCGCCACAAAGCAAATATAATACATCCCTTTATGGTATCGGAGCGATGCAGCCCACATGCCTTTTCCATAGCAGTTTTTCTCCCCGACAAGTCTCTGTTCCTCTGTGCTGTCCAGTCTTTCATACACATAGCTCAGATGTTCCCAGTGAACGAGGTCATAAGACCGCAGGATTTCACACCCCGGCACAAAGTGCATTGTGGTGCTTACCATGTAATACGTATCGTCTACCCGGATGACATCCGGATCCGGATAGTCCAGTCCTGTAATTGGATTTTTTCCTATTATCTTCATATAGTCTCTCCTCGTATGATATTTCAAGGTCATACTATAGCAATCTAATAAATTATTGCACATAATTACACGAATGAAACCACCCTATGCAGTCCGTTGGACGAATTGTTAAAAATCCTTTTGAAATAGCTGATGGTAATTCCGATGCCATCCGTATCTTTTCTTTCCTTAAAAATGCTTTGAGTTTTGACCACATCTTTTCAATCGGATTCAGATCCGGACTATATGGGGGGAAATACAGATAGGTTACTTTTGAGCTGTCCAGTAGCTATTTCACGCATTTGTTTTTCTAGGCGGTAAACAGTACTGGTATTCACAGAAAAACACTCTGCGATTTCTTTTGCATTGTGCGTTTTATTCCAAGCTTCAATAAGTAGTTTTCGTGTTTCATCATGTAACATAATAATCACCTCTTGATTCTATCATAGGCCTGTTATCAAGAGTGTGCAGTATTTTTTGGAGTGCTATAGATTGAAATTCTGTTTTCGATTCTCTTCTTTTTAAAATTTCTTTTCCTCTTGTGATATCCGTTTTACTGTATTATGATAATATCAAATTTACAGCAGTCCGGCGGAGGCAATATTATGATTGAACATTTAGACGGGATTCATGAAACCGTAACGTATAAAGAAAACAGCAGTCTGCGGCTTTTTGTAAATACAGACTGTGAAGATTATCCCATTCACTGGCATACTCCCATGGAAATCATTATGCCTCTGGAAGGAACTTACACAGTCTTTCTTGGGGATAAGCACATTCTTCTTCAGGAAGGTGATATTATTTTCATCTGTCCAGGAGTCCTCCACTCTCTTGCAGCACCGGAAAGCGGAAAACGAATCATTCTGCAGATTGAATGGTCTGTTGTCTCAAAAATCCGTGATCTCAATTCCATTCTCTCGCTGATTTCCCCCATTCTCACCCTTACACCACAGACTGCTCCTGATATTTATTCCGATATTTATCATCTCATCTGCCAGATTCTTTCGGAATACGAAAAGGATTCCTTTCTTTCGGAGGCCGTTATCTATGCGCGCATGCTTGATATTCTTTCTCTGATCGGCAGATACCAGGCCTTTGCATCCTGCCGTTTTGATGCCGGACCGCAAAAGCAGAAAGAATATCTGGATCGTTTTCTTTCCATCTGCAATTATATTGATGAACACTGCACGGAAGATCTTTCCCTTGATCACGTTGCAAAAACAGCAGGCTTCAGCAAATACCACTTTACCAGACTGTTTAAGCAGTTTACAAATACCACCTATTACAAATACCTTAGTCGCAAAAGAATTGATCATGCCATGCTGCTCTTATCCGATCCCGATATTCCTGTCACGGAGGCAGCACTTCAGTCTGGTTTCTCCAGTCTTTCCACCTTTCTTCGCGTCTTCCGTTCTGTCAAACAATGTACGCCTACGGAATTCCGCGATATGTATATTCATCCGGAAAAACTGCAGAAAAATCCCTAATTCCTGCTGCTGCAGGTAAACCATGCAAAGTCTGCATGGTTTTTACTTTCCATTCCATTAGAAGAAGCATACATGCCGATGGTACATCCGACAAAACCACCTGCCTCTTCTGTTGTGTACGGAAGAAGACTGATTTCCTCTGCTGCACATTCCCAGCCATTTTCTGACGCAATCCATACTTTTGCCGTCTGATCATGGCATTGCAGGCGTATTTTCAGCAGTTGTTCCGTCTCTCCCCGCAGTAAAACTTCTGCTGCTTTCGTTTCTGTTCCTTTGATACACGTTACAACACGAAAAACTTTCTGTTCCTGCTTTTTTTGCGATTTCCATCCTCAAATGATTCTCATGATTCTGGTAAAGAACCAGACCTGCTGTTTCCTTCTCGTTTTCCGGCACAAAGAAAACTCCTGTTTCCGCTTCAAAGCGATAGCTTTTCTGCCGTAATCCAAGATAGGAGCAATAGGCTGCTTCTGCAATACTTTCTTTTCGGTGATACAACCGTAGCATTCCCTCTTTTTCTTTCAGCGATTGACACTCCCCACAGCTAAAGCCTTAACTTGACCCATATTTATACAAGATAATTTCGATAAGCAAGCAATGAATATAGTACATCCAGTCCTTACCAGATAGAACGTACTCCGGGCATACCATCGCTCGGTGCACCTTTCGTCCCTCCAAGAACTCCCAGATCATAAATTGCTTCTTTAAGTGAATACGATTCAGGAATTTCCTTGCTTTTTCTTGCGCAACAACATAATACTTTCCATTCCTCTTCAACAAATACGATCCCACTTGAAATTTCCGGACATATTTTCCCAAGATAAGTCAGATTTAATATCTGCATTGCAATGACAGAATATAATAACGTTAGAAAGCTTAATCTCCCATATTCCCTTGCCTGGTTCTTTTCTATTTTGCACCCACTCTTTAATATAAAATGAAACCGTTCTATCTTCCATCTGTGTGCATAACACTGTACCAGCTTTTTTATTTCTTTTTCGCTCTGTACCGTTACCGTTGTCAGCAGAAACCATTCTGTCCCCTTTTTCCCGGATTCATGCACATAGATCGCTGTCAGCTCCAGCTTTTCCCGTAAATGCTTTTCCTTTCTCCTTTGAGGACGGTAGATTGTAACCTTTTTGCAATGGTAATCCATTTTTATATTTCTTGATGAGATATGCTCTTTGGGATTCCGGCTCATCCGGACAACCATACTTCCTGCCACTGGGGAACTACGTAATTCATGAAAGATCTTTTTCCCATCATCTACCATACGATTTTGTACGATCCGGATCAGAAAATTTGCTTTCAGATCCGCTGCTTCTGAGAAAAATTCATAGAAATCACCTTCCCGGTCACATACTGTTAATATTGGGATATCCGCTGGCATTCTCAGCAGTGTTTCACGCATGCTGTCCAGCCATCGGAAATTTTCTTTTTCCTCTATTGGTCTGGAACGTTTTTGCTCTTTTGTCTGGGAATCGTCCTTCGGCTTTTCCCGTGTATTTGTCTCCTGGTAGATAATACCCAAAGGGATCCCCTGGTCTGTCACGGCGATGCAAGAATGGACCAGCATTCCCCTTTGCTCCGTACTGCAATCGTATCCCATTCCCTGGATCGCTTTCCGGTCTCCAAATCCAACAGCGGTAGTATCCTGAACAGCTAAGATCCACTCTGCATCTGCACATTTTATTTTTTCTACAGTTGCTCTGGATATGCTGTCAAGTAATTCATCTTTGGATATCTCGCTATTACTAAAGAAACGGTATGCCGCTTTGGCAGAACTTCTGGAGCCGGTAGCTGCCCAAGTAGATTTTCCGGGCGATGCTGCAAAAGCGTCTATGATCTTGAAGAAACGTGACTTCAAACGCTGGTCAGTAAAATTTATGTCCACAAAATCTTCTTGCCAGTTCTTGTATTCCGCCGTCATTTGGATCTCCCCTTTTTCTTTAGTATAACATGGGAACATATAAATATCTATGATTACTTATGGGTCAAGTTAAGAGCTAAAGCAAGGAGTTTTACGACGCATTGGATAAATTTTTTCAATGAATAAGCCAACTGTAATCTTTGCGACAGTCAAGAATATAATCTATATATACTATATTGTCTTTGATCTGATAGAGCACTAAATACCACTTTTTCACATACATCTTATGATATTTATTCGATGGAATATAAGGTTCTTCGAAGAAAGGAAACTTATGTGGCATATATTCCAAAGAACGCATTGCTTCTATCAGTTCTTTCTTCTTTTTTTTGGCAGCTTCTTTATTGACCTGTGCAATAAAACGGATGTGCATTCCGAGCATTTGTTTCGCCTTGTCAGAAACAATTACTTTATACTTAGTATCAGTCATATGCTACACCTCTGCAATTACAGATTCCAAATATGATTCCAGGTCATCAAGAGTGCAGCCTTTTCTTCCAGCGATTCTCTCTTCTTCAACAGAGAGGAGTTCTTCCCTTAATTTTATCATTTTCTCCAAACGATTATAGGTGCCAATATCCATAACGACTAAATCACCTTCTCCGTTTTTCGTTAGGAAGACGGGTTCTGCCGTTTGGCGACACAGGTCTGCAATTTCATTGTAATTCTGACGAATTGCTGCTGATGGACGAATATTCATATAGATACCTCCTTGAATTGCTTGATAGCAATATTCTAACTATATTATAACTCTTTAATGCTATATAATCAAGAGCTTTCAGCGAAATCGTGGAATATTGCAGCAAATGAATCAAAAAGAAGGAATGATATACTACTTACATACAATTTAAACCAAAATCTGGAAATACCATGAAATTCCATAAATTACCAGTAAAAGTTCATCGAATTTCGTCGAAAAATGTAATATAATAGTATCTCATTCGTATAACGGTAGGAGGTGATATAGGTGAAAAAAAACGTATATGGTATAAGCCAGGTAACGTTTATGCATTATATTTCAGCAAATCAAACACAATATATTATAATCAAAACTTTACCGGCACTACGAAATTTATACACATAATTCCGTAAAAGAAAGGACTGGAATCTCCATAGTAGGGGATTCCGGTCCTTTCTAAGCATTTTCTTCATCTACATCTTTAATAACGTATTTTTCAGCCAATTCTTCTTCTGATTCTGGAAGAGAATTTTCAGAGTTTTTTTCAAGATTTGAAGATACACGACCACTAAAACTTGATTCCAAAAGGTCAAAGATAATTTTTTTACTTTTTTCTGGTAATTCTAAAAAATTGACAAATAAATTATATTGAGCATCTGTTAAATGATATTGTTTTCGAATACTGGTTAAAGCGTTACTTTTAGAGTTGAAAAACATATTGCCTTTTCCTGTTACGAGCCAATCAATATTCACAGGGTATTCTTCCCACTGCTCTAGTAATCTAAGATGTTGCTCTGTTACTGTGCGTACGCCGGATTCTATATTGGCGATAGCAGCTCGTCTTATTCCCAAAATTTTTCCAAATTCAGTCTGAGACTTTCCGCACGCTTTACGTAATTCAGCAAATCGTTCATTTATAAATTCCAATCTAAAGTGCATATTTACATGGAGTCGGTCAAGAAAATAGTCGCAAAAGGGATTTGAGGAAAAATCTCTAGCAAATAATAAATGCAATCCATGAAATAGCAAAAAATCCGCTTGTAATTACAAGTGTGGAAAGGTAAAATGGTATTAACATGAAAGAGAATGAGAGAGAGAGAGGGAGGAAACAACGTGGACAGCAGAATGGAACATTTTAAGGATGTCATTAAAATTCGCTTTCCGGATTTTGATCTTTCATCCCTTGATTGGAGCGAACTGGATGAATTTTACAAAGATCATCCGGAAGAGATTCCGATCGAAAACGAATTTGTTGGTTATCGGGCAGATGGTGATGTGGTCGAAGACTTTAAAGGTAATTTGTATCTGATTCTTTGTGATCCGGGCATGCATCCGATCGGAAGCAGCGTCATGAGACAATCCGAACTGGATGGGGCTGTAAAACTTGGAAAACGGATTGTCTACGTAGACGAGCTGCTGGATCATATACCGGAATCATCACCTTATGTCGAAAATTAACACAAAAACAAGAAAATGAAATCCGTGTCAATCATTGACACGGAGAGAAAGGATAAAGAATATGAGAAAAAAATTAGCGATGGTAGTTCTTGGCATGAGCCTTGCAGTAGGCGCACCGGCCGCAAATGATCTGTTCCCAGCAACAGCCGCGCAGACGGTAGAAGCTGCAGTTCAGACCGGTTGGGTCAAAGAATCTGGGAATTGGTATTTTTACAAAGACGGTACAAAACAGACCGGCTGGCAGACCTGGGATGGAAAACGTTATTATTTGAATGCAGATGGAACCATGAAAGCAAATGAGTGGATGATTGATACGGATGGATCGATCTATTACTTCCGGAGCTGGGGCGGCGCTTATAAGAGCTGCAAGGCAAGAATCAACGGCAGAAGCTATACATTCGGTGCAGACAGTAAGATACAGGGTTCCCAGTGGGTTGTAAAAGGTGGAAAATGGTATCTGGTAAAAGACGGAAAAATTGCAACGGGCTGGCAGACCTGGGAGGGAAATAAATATTACCTGAACAGCGATGGAAGTATGCGCTCCAATGAGTGGAGACTGGACGATACAGGAAAAATCCGTTATCTCTGCAGCTGGGGCGGAGCCTATAAGAGCCGGTCTGCAAAAATCAATGGACGTTCGTATACCTTCAATAGTGCTGCAGAAGTAACCAACATGCAGTGGATCGTGATGGATGGACAGTGGAAACTGGCAAAAAATGGAAAAATTGCAACGGGCTGGCAGACCTGGGACAATAACCGTTACTATCTGAA
>OKVP01000673.1_pt1 | contig 14566 bp, 14 predicted proteins | sample 1604821 | NCBI WGS metagenome assembly OKVP01 (sample SAMN01760946, study PRJEB22395) | human gut metagenome | reverse complement strand
CTGGGCAAGAATCATCCGGATATTATAATGGTCAACCATGAGAAACCGGGCACCATTTCCATTGATGAGATCCGTGAGCAGGTGATTCACGATGTTGCAGTGAAGCCGTATTGCAGTCCGCATAAGATTTATATTATACCGGATGCGGAAATGATGACGGTACAGGCTCAGAATGCTCTGTTAAAAACAATCGAAGAACCGCCGGAATATGCAGTGATCATACTGCTGACCAGCAATATAGATGCACTTCTGCCTACGATTCAGTCAAGATGTATACGTCTTGACCTGAAAGTAGTCGATGACAGCCTTGTTAAGAAATACCTGATGGAGAGACTGCATGTGCCGGATTATCAGGCAGAGATCGATGCATCTTTTGCACAGGGAAGTATCGGCAGAGCCAAAGATGCGGCTACGTCAGAGGAGTTTTCTGCTATGACAGAAAATGCCTTAAAGATACTGAAATATGTTAATACAATGGAAGTATATGAGCTTGCGGACGAGATTAATTCTCTTTCGGGCGAAAAGCAGAATATAGGAGATTATCTGGATATTTTCCAGTTTTGGTTCAGAGATGTTCTGATGTTTAAGGCTACTCAGGAAGTTGACAACCTTGTATTTAAACAGGAAATTAATTATATAAAGGAACAGGCGAGCCAGCGCTCTTATGAAAATCTGGAAAAGATTCTGGAGGCACTCGAAAAGACAAAAGTCCGTCTTCGTGCAAATGTTAACTTCGAGCTTGCACTTGAATTACTGTTCCTGACGATCAGGGAGAGATAGAATGACAAAAATTGTTGGTATCAGATTTAGAAACGTGGGCAAGATTTATTATTTTGACCCGAAAAACTATAAAATGCAGATCGGCGATCATGTAATCGTTGAGACCGCGCGTGGAATCGAATTCGGACGAGTTGTTCTCGGACCGAAGGAAGTAGGAGAGAATGAAGTAGTACATCCGTTGAAAGAAGTACTCAGAGTTGCGACAGAGGCAGACGAAGAAAGAGAAAAACAGAATCGTCTGAAAGAGAAAGACGCATTCAAGATCTGCCAGAAGAAGATCCGTGAACATGGTCTGGAAATGAAACTGATAGATGCAGAGTATACATTTGACAATAATAAAGTACTGTTTTATTTTACCGCCGACGGAAGAATTGATTTCCGCCAGCTGGTAAAGGATCTTGCATCTATTTTCAAGACCCGAATCGAACTTCGTCAGATCGGTGTACGTGATGAGACAAAAATTCTCGGTGGAATCGGTATCTGCGGAAGATGTCTCTGCTGTCATACGTACCTGTCAGAGTTTGCACCGGTATCGATCAAAATGGCGAAAGAGCAGAATCTTTCCCTGAATCAGACAAAGATTTCCGGTGTCTGTGGCAGACTGATGTGCTGTCTTAAGAACGAGCAGGAAACATACGAGGAACTCAATAAAAATCTTCCGGGAACAGGCGACATAGTCACACTTCCGGACGGACTGCAGGGAACCGTACACAGTGTTAACGTTCTCCGTCAGCGGGTAAAAGTTATCGTTGAGGTGAACGACGAAAAGGAAATTCAGGAATTTGCGGTAAATGAACTGAAATTCCGCCCACGGAAGAAAAAAGCAAAGGCTTTCGAAAAAGAAGGCAAAGAAACAAAAGAATCAGAACAAAAAGAAGGAGATTCCAAATCCCATGGCAAAAAATCCGCAGAGTGATCTTGTACAGCCGAATGAACGGGTAGACGATCTTCAGAATGGTTTTTATGTGATTCAGAATCCTGAGAAATTCTGTTTTGGCATGGATGCGGTTCTTTTATCTGGTTTTGCAAACATAAGAAAAAATGAGACTGTACTTGATATGGGTACCGGTACAGGGATTATTCCGATTCTCCTGAAATCAAAGGGTAAAGGAGGTCATCTGACCGGACTTGAGATTCAGGAGGAATGTGCGGATATGGCCAGACGCAGTGTGAGATACAATAGTCTGGAATCCGATATTGATATTATATGCGGAGATATTAAAGAGGCTGCTGCGACTTTTGGAGCAGCTTCTTTTGATGTAGTGACCAGTAATCCTCCTTATATGATCGGACAGCACGGAATCCAGAATCCTTATATGGCAAAAGCAATCGCACGTCATGAAATCCTGTGTACGCTGGAAGATGTGGTAAGTCAGGCGGCAAATGTATTAAAAGATCGTGGAAGATTTTTTATGGTGCATCGACCATTCCGTCTTGCCGAGATTTTTCAGGTGCTGATGAAATACAAACTGGAACCAAAAAGAATGCAGCTCGTTTATCCATATGTTAATAAAGAACCGAACATGGTTCTTATCGAGGCGCGAAAAGGCTGTAATTCCAGAATTTCCGTAGAACCACCGCTGATCGTTTATGAGAAACCAGGTACATATACACAAGAAATTCTTGAAATATATGAAATGATATAAAATTTACAGAAAGACATAAAAGAAAGGAGTTGCTTCGGATGAGAGGCAAACTTTATCTCTGTGCAACACCCATCGGAAATCTTGAGGACATTACGCTTCGGGTGCTCCGTACATTAAAGGAAGCAGACCTGATCGCAGCAGAAGATACCAGAAACAGTATCAAGCTTCTGAACCACTTCGAAATAAAAACACCCATGACCAGTTATCATGAGTACAATAAAATAGAAAAGGCATACGCACTGATAGAAAAAATGCAGAATGGGATGAATGTTGCACTGATCACGGATGCGGGCACTCCGGGAATTTCTGATCCGGGAGAAGAACTGGCTGCGATGTGTTATGATGCAGGAATCGAAGTGACATCACTGCCGGGACCGGCAGCCTGTATTACGGCACTTACTTTATCAGGACTTCCAACCCGACGATTTGCATTCGAGGCATTTCTTCCGATGGAGAAGAAGGAGCGTCGTGAGATTCTGAGCGAACTGGTAAATGAGACAAGGACGATCATCATTTATGAAGCTCCGCACAAACTGGTACGTACACTGAAAGATCTGTACGAAACACTGGGTAACCGTCGGATGACACTTTGCCGGGAGCTGACAAAGAAGCATGAAACTGCTTTTCGTACAACAATAGCAGATCTCATTGCATATTATGAAAATGAGAAGCCACTTGGTGAATGCGTTCTTGTAATTGAGGGCAAAAGCCGTCAGGAGCTCAAAGAAGAAGCGGTTGCCTCATGGGAAGAAATATCAATAGAAGAACATATGGAGATTTATGAAAAACAGGGTATTTCCCGTAAGGATGCGATGAAACAGGTTGCAAAAGACCGTGGTGTATCAAAAAGAGATATCTATAGTTATTTGATGAAATAAGATGGGACTGCCCCAAAATATTATTTTTTTAGAAAAGAAAAAATTTTTTGGCATATACACTGGTTATAACACATAAATAATGTTATGATTATGCAAATGACGTATAACAGTATACTTAAAAAATGTTTTACAACGATTATGGCATCCATAAACATTGCTGATTATGGGAGAAATAATTATGGAAAGAAGAATATTAAAAATTCAAATGTTGGGATGCTTTTCTCTGGAATATGATGGCAAAGAACTGGTTCTGGATCGCAACAAAGTATCCAAGACCACGCAGTTGTTTCAGCTGATACTTCTTCACTCACAGGACGGGGGCATATCCAAAGTAGCTCTGATCGAGGCATTGTACGGGAGAAGCGACGTCGAAAACAAAAACGGCAGTCTTAACAACACGATATTTCGGCTTCGAAAGCAGCTATATCCGTATAAATGGCGGAATGTGTACCTGGGATCCTGACATCAAGGTCGCAGTAGACGTATGCGAATTTAAGCAGACGAAAAGCTTGCCGAGGTTGCAGCCGCTTCTTCATTAAATCCGGTCGAGGCTGTTTCGGATGAGCAGGGCAAGGTTGTTTACAGCGATATGGAAGAGGGCATGTACCTGGTGATCGGTGCAGCAGAGAGCTCCGTTAAGGTAACACCGATGCTCTTAACAGTTCCTTTTGCAAGCACAGAGGAAGGATGGATCTACGACGTACAGGCTTATCCAAAGGCAGAGAAGAGACTTTATCGTATTAACCCGGATACGTTTGAACTGGATGAAATAACTGCTGACGATGCAACTTACAAGGTTGGTCTTTTTCTTGATAAGGATGGAACGATCCCATATGGTGATGACTACATCAGAACAATCCATATCCAGAATGCACAGTCAGGCAAAGCTTCCTACAGTAATGTCCTCAGAGGCACCTATTATGTATTCGAGCTTGATGAGAATAACAAGGCGATCAAGCTGAATACTGGAGTGGAGATTGATAAAGAAAACCGCTTCCAGTACAATGTTACGAATGCAGCAGGCAAGAAAGACAACAGTGTTGTAGTGGATGACAATACGGTTGCTACAGATATTGCAGCTTATGTAAATAACATTTTTATAACTCTTCCGGAAGGCTTCTTTGTAAATGGAAAGATCGAGATTACAAAGAACGTTGTAGTGGACGGTGTGAAGAAGAATGTAGACGACAAGTTCTATGCAACTGTATTTGATGATTCTGGTAAGGTGGTAAGCACCGTTGAACTGAAGCAGAATGATAAAGTAACTGTTACGGTTCCATTCTCAGAAGATATAAAAGATACTGTTACTTATGTAGTTAAGGAAACCGATAAGAATGGTAATGTGCTCGATAAAGATGCTTTCGCATATGTAGTAAGTGGTGAAGATAGTGTTAAGCTGAATGAGTCTGATCAGTATCATGGAAGCATCGAGATTACCAATACCAAGAAGGATGCTACTGTAACACCTAGCGGAAGCAATGGTGGTTCTGGTACATCTAACGGTGGAAGTGATGCATCCAGCCATGGCGGAAGTAATGCATCCAGCCATGGCGGAAGTGCAACAAGTCCAGTTAAGACTGGTGACCCGATGAATCCGGCATTCTGGGGTCTGGTTCTTCTGGTATCTGTGATCGTGATTGCAGGTGGAGTAATTGTTTACAAAAAGAGAAAACAGAAATAAAGTGTAAGACGTTTGATGAGAGTCTGGTGTAAACCGGGCTCTCGTTATTTTTATTATGGAAAAAGCAAAAGCTTCTGTAGACAGTCTCGGTACAGCAGAAGATGCAGAATATACTTTTTATGATGTTACTTTTACTGTTGACGGAAATGAAGCAGAGCTTCCGAAAGGTGCGGCAGAGATTCGGATGGAATTCAAGAATATTCCAATTTTAGAAAAGACCATGCAGCAGATGCATGGTCTTTTCCTGTGATGTATGTGTAAAATAGGGATGGCGCATGGAAAAAGCTTGTTTTTTTATTAAAAAAACACTATACTGAAAACGTAAATTTTTGAATAAAAAAATTATAGGAACTTAAAGTACAGTATAGGCGCCATCAATCAGAATATCTGCACCGGTAGTATATCCTGCAGAATCACTGCATAACCAGATGATCGCACCACAAAGCTCTTCTGGTTTTGCCATGCGATGCATTGGGAATAATGGCTGCCATGCTGCCATAAGCTCTGGTTCGACAAAATCAGGATCAACAGACATTGGAGTGGCAACATATCCGGGGCTGATAGAATTAACACGAATATTTTTGTCAATCCATTCTATTGCAAGGCTTTTGGTCATATGGATGACACCGGCTTTAGATGCATTGTAAGCGGCCTGACACTGTGGAACATTAACAATATGTCCGGACATGGAAGCAATATTCACGATGCTTCCCTTAAAATTATTATCAATCATGACTCTGGCTGCTTCACGGCAGACGATATATTCACCGGTAAGGTTTATATCCAGGCATTCTCTCCATTCTTCAACGGTAGCTTCAAACGCATCTTTATGGTAGCATACACCAGCATTGTTTATTACAATATCCAGTCTTCCATATACTTCCATAATTTTTTTCATTCCTTCTTTTACGCTGGACTCATCTGTTGCATCGGCAATGATGTCCAGAACTTTTCCACCCTCTGATTCAATCAGTTTAACTGTTTCAGAAGCACCGGAGCGGGAAAAAACCGCAATATCAGCACCGGCACGTGCAAGTTCACGACAAATTACCTGTCCAATTCCGCGGCCCCCACCGGTAACCAGAGCAACTTTTCCCTCAAGGGAGAACATGTTTTGTAAGTAATTGCTTTTCATAAGAACCTCCTTTTGTAAAGTTAGTTAAGTAATTTCGTAAAAAAATATATAACTAGCTTATATGGGTATGAAAAATGGCAAAATATACAAAATATTCACTGAATATATGTGTGAAAAGGACATTGACAATGTCATGGCCAGATGTCATACTCATAATAAGTTAAGTTAAATGAGTTATTACTATCATAACAAATTGTATAAAAAAATCAATAGATATTTTGCTTTATATTGTATTTTGTACAAAATCTACAAAAAGAAAGGTGGTTTTTTTATGTTACAGCAGGTAATGACATCTCCGGGAAAAATTGAATTTCGTGAAGTTCCAGTGCCAAAAGCCAAAAAGGGACAGTTAGTCATAAAAATTATGAAAATTGGTATCTGTGGTTCTGATATACATGTCTACCATGGAAAACATCCATTTACAAAATATCCGGTAACACAGGGACATGAAGTTTCCGGAAGTGTATTTGAGATCGGTGAAGGAGTTACTGGTTTTGAAGTAGGACAGAAAGTAACAATACAGCCGCAGATTTTCTGCGGAAAATGTTATCCATGTACACATGGGAAATATAATCTCTGTGAAGAACTGAAAGTAATGGGATTTCAGGATGTGGGAACAGCCTCACACTATTTTGCCGTAGATGCAAGTAAGGTAACACACCTTCCGGAAACAATGGATTATGATGAAGGAGCGATGATAGAACCTACAGCGGTAGCCTGCCATGCCGTATGCCGTGCAGGGGACGTAAAGGGACTGAAAATCGCTGTACTTGGTGCAGGACCAATTGGAAATCTGGTTGCACAGGCAGCAAAGGCCATGGGTGCAGAAAGTGTTATGGTGACAGATATCAGTGATGTGCGTCTGGAAAAGGCAAAGGAGTGTGGAATTGACTTTGTATACAATACAAAGATTCATGATTTTGGTGAGGCAATGATAGAATGCTTTGGACCTGATAAAGCAGATGTTATTTATGACTGTGCAGGAAATGACATCACTATGGGACAGGCAATTAAATATGCAAGAAAAGGAAGTACGATTATTCTGGTAGCTGTTTATGCAGGAATGGCAAATGTGGATCTTGCTGTTCTTAATGACCATGAGCTTGATTTGAATACTACCATGATGTATCGCAATGAAGATTATTTAAAGGCAATTGAACTGGTAGATGAGGGAAAAATACAGCTTCGTCCATTGATGAGCAAAACATTTGCCTTTAAAGATTATCTGCAGGCATATCAGTATATAGACGCTAATCGTGAGACAACAATGAAGGTATTGATTGACGTGCAGGCATAATATTTACTTACGAGAGGCGGGGATAATATAACAAAATACTTAAGCATCCACAAGAAAAACATCGGGAACATGAATAAAAGAAATGTTCTCAACTGCATTGAAGATAATCAGCCAATAAACAGATCTGCCATTGCACAGATGGTAGGTTTAAGTATACCGGCAGTTATGTCTATTACAGATGAACTGCTGGAACATGGCATGATACAGTCGATAGGAAGAATCGGCTCAGGTGTTGGCAAGCACCCTGAACAGTTTACTATCTGCGGGGAGCATTTTCGGTATATCGGAGTGGACGTCGGAAGAATCAATACGCGTGTTGTTATTACCGGGCAGGATGGGGAAGTACTTGTAAGTACCAGTAAGCCGACAAAAGATGCAGAGGAACCGGAAAAATGTATAGAATATTTATGCGAGCAAGTAAGAGAAACACTGAAAAAATCCACAGTAGATGAGAAAACTATTGTCGGCATATGTATTGCCATGCCGGGTCTGATCGAATCTGATACAGGCACAGTTATATTTTCCCCTGACTTTGGATGGAAGGATGTACCTCTTGAAAAATGGGCACAGGAGAGACTGGAACCATTTCATGTGATCGTACGAAATGCAAACCGTGCACAGGCGAGATGGGAAACACGGCCGGGATCAAATAACAAAGAATCCACTATTTTTTGTGTGGGTCTCGGTTATGGCATTGGCTCCGGAATCATATCAAATGGTGAGGTATATTACGGATCTTCAGGAACCAGTGGTGAAATCGGCCATATTATAGTAAATCCCAATGGACCGGTCTGCCTTTGCGGAAATAATGGCTGTCTGGAAGCTGTTTCGTCCGGCCGTGCGATTGCGGAACAGGCAAAAGAAATCGTAAAAAATAACGGAGATACCGTGATTCGGAAACTTTGTAATAATGATCCGGAAAATATTACTGCAAAAACTGTATTTGAAGCTGCAGTATTGCAGGATGAGATCGCAATGCGTCTGATCGATCAGGCGGCTAAATATATTGGTATTGCACTTGCAACAGCTATCAATATGCTTGACCCGGATACGATTTATCTTTGTGGTGGTATGATGAAAAACGGAGATGATTTTCTGAACCGCATCAAGAAGTATACAAGAGAACGTCAGATGCACCTTGCCGGCAGACATGTGGCAATCCGGCCGGGAAGTAAAGATGAACTGAACGTTGCAAAAGGGGCAACTCTGATGATTCAGGATTCAGGCTGGGAATTTGAAGCATTATCATTTTTATATTAAGAGTAAACGAAAAACAGGCAGATTTTGATAAATCAGCCTGTTTTTGTTAATTGTGCATAAAAAAAACAATAAAAATAGAATAGAATATACAAATTGCAAACAGCATATTGACATTTGAGAAAACAGAATGTATAATTTAACCATAACTTAAATAACTTAAGTAAAAGAAAGAGAGGTGTTCGTAAGCCTCTTAGTTTTTTACAAAATAACTTAAGTTATCTAAGTAAATACGGATAAGGATTTCTGGTTTGGCCATCCGGGAATCGTCAAAAAAGAAACAGTAAGAAAAAAAGGAGAATGAATATGCAGAAAAAAGAAACGTCTACTAGAAGTTTTGGAGACTCAATGAAAAAATTCTTTCTACAGAGTTGGTCAAGTTCAGTGGTTGCAATTGTCTTACTGGTGGTAATCTTTTCAATCACAACGAGTGCCTTCCTGTCACAGTATAACTTATTTAACCTTTCCAGAACGGCTGCCGTATATGCATTCATCGCCGGCGCACAGCTTATGGTTGCAGTAATCGGTGGAATGAACCTTGCAGTTGGTGCGGTAGGTGCATTGTCCTCAGTAGTTCTCGGTCTGGCAGTTCAGGATCTCGGCCTCAGTACTCCGGTAGCAATTATCGTTACATTACTGGTTGGAGCTGTATGCGGACTGATCAATGGATTTCTGGTTGTAAAACTTAAATTATCAGGATTTATCATTACACTGGCAATGTCCTTTGTATATGAAGGTATTGCGGTTGGTGTTTCCCATGGTTATGCATATAAACTGACACAGGGATTCACCGCTCTTGGAAGAAGTAAAGTCGGACCTACATCTGGATTATTTGTAATTATGATCATTTTTGTTCTGTTTCTGGCAGTATTCTTCAAGAACATGAAATTTGGTCGTGACATTCTGGCAACAGGTGGAAACGAAGCGGCAGCAGCACTTTCCGGTATTCGTACAGACGGAGTACAGATTGCATGTAATACAATTTCCTGTGTACTTGCAAGTGTGGCAGCTCTTATCTGGGCATCAAGAACAGGTACAGCAGTATCTTCCACAGGTGAAGACTGGATGCTTTATTCCTTCGCAATCTGTGCAATCGGCGGAATTAACTTAAGTGGTGGTAACTTCACAGCAATCGGATTCTTCTGTGGTTCATGGATTCTTACAATGATCCGAAACGGACTTACCATGATGAAGGTTGATATTTATTATGAGCAGGCATTCCTTGGAGCAATTATTCTTCTTGCAGTATCTGTGGAAAGTCTTCGTACAAGAATTTCCCAGAAAATGGGATGATAAAAAGTTTATTTACGAATGCGGGATATAGTATGGGGACTTAAAGCGTATTCGTTGATAAAAGATACATAAAAAGCATGAAAAACAACACTATGGAGGTATAGCAAATGAATAAGATGAGTAAAAGAGTATTGGCAATGGCAATGGCAGCAACGATGATCACAGGAAGCAGCGCAGCTGTTATGGCTTCTTCAACAGATGCAAGTGTAAATGTAGATACAAAGAAAGCCGCTGAAAATAATGAATGGAAAATGGCATCTGATCCGTCAGAATACAAGCTGTTCTGCTACTGGCCGGCTCCTGACACATTCTTTGACAGCTATGTATTAGAGGGACTTAAGGCATTTGAAGAAGATTATGGTGTAACAATTGATTATTCAGTAGGTACAGAATGGACACAGGATATTGAAAATCAGTCTATCGAAGCAAAAATTGCAGAAGGATACGATCTGTTTCTTATCTTTGGTGCAGACACATCAGGTGCAAACGCATTATATCAGGAAATTTATGATGCAGGCGGACAGGTTGTCAACTATGCAGGTTTGATGGATGATCCTCAGGAATCTGCTGCAACACTGGCTTCCGATGTATATACACAGGCGTACAATTCAACCAAACACCTGATCGAGCTTATGGGTGGCGAAGGTGAAATGGTAAATGTACTGGAACAGTTAAGTGATGTTAATACTCAGAAGAGACAGCAGGGTGTAGAAGATGCAGTTGCAGAAACAGACGGAAAAGTAACAATTGTTCAGACAGTAGCTGACATCTCAACAGTAGACCAGGGTTATGAAAAAATTTCTGATGCTTTAACAGCAAACAGCGGAATCAAAGGTATCATCACAACTGGCGGTACAGCATCTCAGGGTCTTGCAAATGCACTTGCTGATTATTATGGAACAAGCCCGGATGCAGAACATATCTTTGCAGGAACTATGGATCAGTCCAACGAAGTTATGAATGCAATCGCAAATGACGAGATCGACTACACAGTAGCACAGAATGGATGGGCAATGGGATATGTTTCTTCCATGATTCTCTGTATGCTGCAGGATGGCTGGGAAGCAAATGAGTTCGGTGAATTCATTGACACAGGATACATCTTTATCGACAAAGAAAATTCTGATTCCTGGCAGACAGATATCGAACAGAAAGCTGCAGATCTGATTGGTACCCTTGAAACAGACTGGTTTAAGCAGAAATAATATACGCTTACATAATGAGGAAAAATTAATTTCATGCTGAAGTAATGTATCGGAATAACATGCTCCGGAGGGAAACCTCCGGAGACGTCCCCAAATATCAGATTCCGCATGCAGAACTGAAAATGTAACTTTGAAAACAACTGATGCTCTGAAAAGAAGATCAGATAAGATAAAGTCAGGATTGACGGAGGATCGTATATGCTTGAACTGAAAAATATATCAAAATCGTTTCCAGGCGTAAAGGCTCTGCAAAACATTTCCGTTAATTTCCAGAATGGAGAGATCCATGCGATATTAGGCGAAAACGGTGCCGGCAAAAGTACGCTTATGAAAATTATCTGCGGTATTTATCATGCAGATGAAGGCGAGGTTGTAATGAATGGTGAAACGCTGCACTTACATGGCTACAGTGATGCGGTTAATCATCATATCAGTATTGTAAATCAGGAAATCAACCTGATTCCAAACAGCAGTATCGCAGAAAACATCTGTCTGGATAAATTGCCGAGATTTACAAAGGGTGGTTTTGTAAACTGGAAAAAAGTAAATGAAACTGCAAAAAAATATATGGATATGGTGGGACTGGATTTTGATCCGAGTACACCGGTCAGACATCTGAGTGCAGCTCATAAACAGCTGATTCAGATCGCAAAAGCGCTCAGTGCAGAAGCAGAAGTACTGATGCTCGATGAGCCTACATCTTCACTTACGCAGTACGAGGCCGACATTCTGTTTGGCATTATGAGAAAGTTAAAAGAAAAGGGCGTTGCCATGATCTTTGTTTCTCATAAACTTGAGGAAGTACAGATGATCTGTGATAAGATTACTGTTTTCCGAGATGGAAAGCTTGTAGGTACAGAACTTATTGAAAATGTCGACAGAGATAAAATGGTCAAGATGATGATCGGTCGTGAAAGCTTACTGAAGTATAAGGGACGACTGGATGCAGGCGATCATGAAGTAGCACTGAAAGCAGTCAACATCGGATCTAAATATCATGGATTCCATAATCTCGGATTCGAAGTCAGAAAGGGAGAAATTCTCGGTATGTATGGTCTGGTAGGTTCCGGACGTACAGAACTGATCCGTACTATTCTCGGAGTAGACCCGATCGATGAAGGTGAAATCTATGTAAATGGGAAGAAAGTAAAATTAAAAAGCCTGTCAGAGAGTCTTCACAAATATAAAATCGGTTACGTTACAGAGAACAGAAAAGAAGAAGGTCTGTTTTTACAGAACACCATTGAAATGAATATCTGCATGAACTCACTGGACAAGTTCTATAAGAACGGAGTTCCGCTTATCAATCTGAATGAAGAGAAGAAAAACGCACAGATATACGTAGACAGACTTGAAATCAAAACACCGAAGCTGACCACAAAGGCAGGAAGCCTTTCCGGTGGAAACCAGCAGAAAGTAAGTATTGCAAAATGGCTTTCTGCTGACTGTGACATTATCGTTATTGATGAGCCGACAGTAGGTGTTGATATTGGAGCAAAAGAATACATTCACGATCTTATCTGGAATCTTGCAAAGAACGAGCAGAAAGCAGTTGTGCTGATTTCATCAGACATGAACGAAGTAATTTCCCTTTCCAGAAGGATGCTGATCTTTAAAGAAAAAGAAATAGTGGCAGAACTGAAAGGCGAGGAGTTCTTCCAGCAGCCAGGTGAGGTAATCTCAGCGAAGATTGGTGAATATTTTATCTAACAGGAGAAGTGGCATGAAAAGATTTGGAGAAGTAATTAAAGTAAAACCGGAAAAATTTGAGGAATATAAAAAACTTCATAACGAGATCTGGCCGAGCATTGTCCAGAAACAAAAAGAAGCAAATATGCAGAATTTTACAATTTTTTACCGAGATGGTTATCTTTTTAAATATTTTGAATATGTAGGAGATAACTACGAGGAAGATATGAAAAAACTGGCAGCAGATGAAGAAAACAAAAGATGGCTTACATTTACAGATCCGTGTCAGGAACCGGTCGAAACAGCAGGAGAACAGGAGTGGTGGGCTCCGATGGAAAACATTTTTCATATTTTATAAGAAAGAAGGCATACGATTATGAAACGATCAGAAATTAATGCAGCAATCAAATGGTCTATTGAACTGCTCGACAAAAACAACTTCAAACTGCCGCGCTTTGCATACTGGACAATGGACGAGTGGGAAAAGAACAAAGACAAAATTGATACACTGCGAGAAGTAATGGCAGGATGGGATATTACAGATTTCGGAAGTGGAAAATTTGATGAAATCGGAGCAATTCTTTTTACCATTCGTAACGGAAAACTCGGAAAACCGGGAGTTGGTTCTCCATATGCAGAAAAAATCCTTATCTTCAAAGAAGGACAGAGACTGCCAATCCACTATCATATTGAAAAAACAGAAGATATTATCAACCGTGGAGAAGGTACTATGGAAATGCGTTTCTATCTGAAAAAAGAAGACGGAAGCGTAGATTATGAAAGTGATGTTACCTATTACAGTGATGGAATTCCGTGTGTGGCAAAAGCTGGTGAACCTGTATATATTACACGTGGAAACAGTGTTCGTCTGGTACCGTATGTAAATCACACATTTGGTGCAAAAATGGGTGATGGTCCGCTTATTGCAGGAGAAGTATCAAAAGTAAATGATGACAATACAGACAACTACTTTGCTGAGCCGACAGCAAGATTTGCAGATATTGAAGAAGATGAACCTGTATTATATCCTCTTTGCAACGAATACGATAAATGGTTTCCGAAGAATGACTGAGAAAAAGGAGGACGCCAATGAATAAATTAGGAATTTTTATCAATTTCTGGGAAAAAAACTGGGACTGTGATCATGCGAAATATATCAAAAAAGCCAGTGATTTAGGATTTGATGTTCTGGAATTTCAGGCACAGGCGCTTCTTGAAATGAGCAAAGAACGAATGACAGAACTGAAAAAAATGGCAGATGATAACAATATTGAACTTACATACAGTCTGGGACTGGATCCTCGATTTGATGTATCAAGTGCTGATGAAAATATCCGTCAGGGTGGTATTGAATATCTGAAAAATATAGTTGAGAGAGTTGGATTTATGGATGGAAAGATTATTTCCGGAGTAAGTTATGCCGGATGGGGATGTGTACCGAGAAATGATCTTACCGGAAATAAAGAACCAATCGTTGAGCGTTCTGTTGATTCCATGAAAAAAATTGTTAAAACAGCAGAAGATTATGGAGTTACATACTGTGTTGAGGTTGTAAACCGTTACGAGGGATGTATTTTAAATACAGCAGCAGAGGCAATGGATTACATCAAACGTGTAGATGCTGATAATATCGGTGTGCTGCTTGATACTTATCACATGAATATTGAAGAAGACAGTTTCCGTGATGCGATCCTTACGGCGGGGG
>OKVP01000672.1_pt1 | contig 14570 bp, 17 predicted proteins | sample 1604821 | NCBI WGS metagenome assembly OKVP01 (sample SAMN01760946, study PRJEB22395) | human gut metagenome | reverse complement strand
TGACACCTCACTAAATCCCGAATATGTTTGATAAAAGCTAAGAAAGTACTCATATAGGAAAATCAGCCATAGTATTTTGCTTGTAAGTCCAAAATACTATGGCGTTTTGTTGACATAACGGCTTTTTTGCTGTATAGTTTTACTAAGATAAATCGGGATTTAGTGAGGTGTCATATGGTTAGAGAGGTTGCTGAAAACGACTTAAATGAATTATTGCAATTGTATTTATGCTTGCATGAGAAGTCTATTCCAGAAATGACAGAGCATTTAAGAAGAACTTGGAACAGTATTATCAAAGATGAGAATCATCATATTATCGTTAATAATATAGATGGCAAAATTTAAGAAAGGGGGATAACAGTAAGAATAGATTCTTAGCCATAAAAATTAATGAAAGGAATGGTAAAACTATGAAAAAAATCATGCTGTTGAATAATCCGGTGCCCGTGTCCCTGCTGTCCGGTGACAGGAAACCGCAAATCCGTTTTTTAGGAAACCACCATTCCGGTAGTGGAAACCTTTATCATAAATCCCTTAGAATGTAATCATGCACCAAAAGGTGTAAATACATTCAAAGGAGGTCATGACTATGACCAAGTATCGAGAGATTCTCAGACTTAGTGGTCTGGGACTCAGTCAGCAGAACATTGCCGACAGCTGCAATGTCTCCAAGAAAACGGTCAATCGCGTTTTAAAGCGAGCTAAGGAATTAGATATCTCCTGGCCACTTGATGAAAGCGATACCGATGCTGTACTTGCAGAAAAATTTTTCCCTTCTGTAAAACAAGTCACATCCAATAAAAGAATGCCTGACTACGCTTACATCCGCAAGGAGCTGCTTCGCAACGGCGTAAGCAAAAAGCTCCTATGGACGGAATACATGGAGGATTGCCGTGCCAATGGCGAAGAACCGCTCATGTATTCACAGTTCTGCTATCGCATCCAACAGGATGAGCAGAAACATCGCGCTACCATGCATATCAACCGTAAACCCGGTGAACAGGTTGAAGTTGACTGGGCAGGTGATCCTGCAACAGTCATTGATCCTGATACCGGCGAAATCATCAAAGCATACATATTTGTCGGTGTAATGACTTACAGCCAGTATACATACGTGGAAGCATTTCTGGACATGAAACAGAAATCATGGATCAATGCACATGTCCATATGTACGAATATTTTGGCGGTGTCGCCAGAATCCTCGTACCGGATAACTGCAAAACTGCAGTTGTTCACAATGGCGGATGGAAAGACCAGCAGATCAATGAAACCTATCAGAAACTGGCTGAGCATTATGGCACTGCTATTATTCCGGCGCGTGTCAGGGCTCCCAAGGATAAGCCGAATGCTGAAGGGACGGTAGGAAATATCTCTACCTGGATTACAGCAGCACTTCGGGATGAACAGTTCTTCTCCCTTGCCGAATTAAATCGTGCAATCAGAGACAAGCTCGAACTGTTCAACCAAAGGCTCTTTCAAAAGAAAGAGGGTAGTCGGCGAAGCTTATTTCTTGAGGAAGAAAAACCATTGCTGGCACCATTACCTTCTACCCGTTTTGAACTGAGCGACTGGAAGACAGCCACCGTCCAGTTCAATTATCACATATCTGTGGATGGAATGCTATACTCAGTTCCTTATGAATACATCAAAAAGAAAGTGGATGTAAAGGTAACAGATACCACTATTGAAATTTTCTACAACCATAACCGCATTGCTTCCCACCGTCGTCTGAAAGGACGCCCTGGGCAGTACAGCACGGTCACGGAACATATGCCGGAAGATCACCAGAAATATCTGGAATGGAACGGCGACCGGTTCCGCAAATGGGCTGAGCTGATTGGCATAAATACGTACACTGTGGTCAATGCAATACTGACCTCCAAACGTGTGGAACAACAGACCTACCGAAGTTGTATGGGACTTCTGAAGCTTGCTGGGAAATACTCAGATGCATTGCTTGAAGCAGCCTGTAAAAAGGCATTGTCCTATACATCTTCGCCCAGTTACAAGAGTATTAAAAACATCCTTGTAACCGGTTCTGTAAAGCCGGAATCAGAAACTACTGAATCCACGACCACACATAAAGCACACGGCATCACAAGAGGTGCCGATTACTATCGGAGGTAAACACATATGACAAATCAGAGTACAATTGATAAATTAATTGAAATGCGCCTTACCACTATGGCAGATGCATTTCGCAACCAGCTGGATGATCCTAAATTTAAAGAAGTGCCATTCGAGGATCGCTTCGGTATGCTGGTGGACATCGAATACAGCAATCGTAAAAATAATCGTCAAAAACGGCTGATCCGTAACGCTGGATTCGACCAGCCGGAAGCAAATATCATGGATATCAACTACACTTCCGGACGCAAGCTTAACAAGGATCTTATTAACCGGCTTGCAACTTGCGAATATATATCTGAACACCGGAATCTCTTTATCACTGGTGCTACAGGCTGTGGTAAAACTTACATGGCCTGTGCCTTTGGCATGGAGGCATGTAAGCAGTATTTCAATACCAGGTATGTCCGTCTTCCTGATCTGCTTATTGATCTGGAGATTGCCCGCACAGATGGCAGCTACAAAAAAGTCATGGCTAAGTATGCCAATCCCGTTGTCCTGATTCTGGATGAATGGCTTCTATTGAAACCAACGGATTCAGAACAGAGGGATATCTTCGAACTACTTCATAGGAGACGTAAGAAATCTTCAACGATTTTCTGCTCCCAGTATGAATTCGAGGAATGGTATGACCAGCTCGGCGGTGATGACAGTCCTCTGGCAGATGCAATCATTGACCGCATCGCTCATGACAGTTATCGCATCAACATCACAAGCATTGATGCCGAACATGACATCTCAATGCGTGAAGTCTATGGATTAGACAAAACATTACGCGAGTAAACTCGCATAAGCGGTTTCCGTTAGTCCGGACAGGCGGTTTCCTGCCTGCCGGACTTGCGGTGTTATCGCACAAGAATATTCACATATTCATGTTTTTGGACAACCTCAAATAAAAAGCTCTCATTGATTTCCTTTCGTGTATAATATGTAGAAATATATGCCTCATCATTCTCTTCACTTCCCAATTCAACACAATCCCTATTATCACTTCCTAAAATGAAATAATACACTAATTTATCCATTGTAGAATTTACTTTCATCGCTGAACCCATCATCAGACAACCAATCAAAAAAATAATTGTCCAAAACAAATATATTCCCCAATAAGCAGCTTTGCTTTTGACAATATTCTTATCACGATGTCTCCCAAAGCACATAAGATGTGTTAATTGTCTTGGATAGAAAATAATCAAAAAAGCTGAAACAACTATATAACATATTTTCATTTTATTATCTCTCTCTTAATCAAAATTCCTAAATTGGATGTTTCCTGAAAAACACTTTATTCAGAACGATTTATTGTATCATTTGTAAACTCAACAATAATGTTCTTATTGGTGCTCAGTGTGATTCGGTGGTTGTTATTCATGGTAAAAGACTCCAATCTATAGGTTTTGTTACGTCTATTTTACCATATATTTTCTTCACCTGGTGGGTGAATAATGATATGAACAACAAAGTATCGCAAAAGCTTGAAATTATAGGATTTAAGGAGTCTGTGAAGAAATATACTACCATTTATTTCTTTATTTATTTTCTCTATTACATTTATGTTCTACCGGTCTTTTCGGTTGATGAAATATCCCCAAACAAAACGGAGGATCACCACTGGCTCTCTTAATCTCATTTCTTATCACCCTCTCCACAACCTTCAATACCTTTTTGTTAATTTTCTTCATTTCTCTTTACCTCCTGTTTTAATATTTTAGCTATCAGCAACAGAACCGCACATAATATAACAGCAACTGCCATATGGCAAACATACATCATATCGGCTCCGAGCAAAGTAAAAGTGTAAATAACACACACTTCAACTGCACACAAAATTCTTGCCGCCCTCTTTGATTCTGACAGTTCTACCGCATCCATATGTATGTTGGGATGATTAACAGTCCCTATAACTTCAACTATGCAAATTGCAACTAATAATAATCCAAAAACCAGCTGCGGATAGTCAACCAGAACCATACATAAACCTAAGACAAGCATATAAGTAACCACTGTACCCAAATAACATTGAAAAAAGGTATTCATATGATATCCGCCTGTTCTTTTTCTTAATGACAAAAAGAATAACAAAAAGAATGCTGTTGGAACTAATTTCTCAATCAGTACACTTATTAGCAAAATAGTTCCAATGGTTATAAATTTTTCCATTAACGAAACAAGCGTATAGACATAATATTCTTCCGCTTCCTTGTCAATCATTTTTTCCTCAGCCATTTGGTCAACCAACCCCATTGCCATCTTCTCAATCATATCAACGCCTCCTTCTACTGTAAGTATAACAATACACAATTTCTTAACAAGGTCTATTGCAGAAAGTGTACTTATTTTGCAGAAAACGACAAAAAAGTGATTTGTTCTCAGAAATCACTTTTCACTAGAGGAATCATAATGGAAAAATAAAACTCTCGTTCATCGTTTTGAATCACATAAGAGCCCCCGTACTTCCTTATTGTTTCAGCTATATTTTTTATTCCTATTCCATGCTCATCTGTATCCAAAATCTTTGTAGTCTGTATCTCTCCATTTTCATAAATAACAGCATTCTCATAAGTATTTTTCACCGATATAATCGCATTATTGTCCTCTATAACAATTTTCAATTTTATTATTTTATCCCCTCTGCACTTTTCACATGCTTCAATCGCATTGTTTAATAAATTGGACATAATAACCACAACATCCTCATCGCTAATATTCAAAGATGATAAATCATTAATTTTAAATACAAAAACAATACCTTTATCCCTTATTTCCTGATATTTAGTATTCAATACCGCATCCACAATCACATTATTTGTACAAATAAAATCCAATTCTTTACTAATTTGACCACTGATTTTATTTACAAAGCTTTCCAATGAATCATATTTCTTCTTTTTTATCAAAGAATCAATGCACATAATCTGATTTTTATATTCATGTGTCATTTTCTTTTGTTTATCAAAATTTTCAGAAATAGAACGATACATACCTATTTGGTTTTTAACCTGTATCCTATAAATACGTTCCTCCTGCAATTTATTTTCTCGTTTTAAAATATCATATATTAAATAAAATACAACTATGTTCATTCCCGCCAATCCACACGCTATAACAAAAAATAAATTCTCCTGGGCTTTATTTTTTATATCTTCAGACATTTTTATCATAGCTGTAATAACACATATTGTGAAAATAGGGAAAAAAATAAACCGAAGCCATTCTGTATCTGCCAGCATAGCCAAAGATTTTTTCTCCATATGATTTCTAATAATTAATACAGCAAAAAGTAACAATGCCTTTCCTAAAACAACGACCAATGAACCCTGTATAACATGTGATTCCCATACTTCTTCCATGTTATGAAAAATATAAATATTCATAAGTAACGCGAAATAATCCATCACGAGCAAAAGACTCTCAAATAATGCTGATAAAATCATCGCCTTACCAAAACTCAGTTTAAGATAAAGCAACATAAAGAATGTTATGAGAATAATTGAAAATACCTGCTTTACAATAAAATAGTCTCGAAAAATCATTGCAATAAAATAGCAAAGCACTGTCAATCCGATAACTATACTATAATTTTTCCAACAATTATTTTCCTCTCTTTTTATTCCAAATGCTTCAAAAAAAATTTTGCAGCATAATATTTCCAACATCATAATCAAAAGACTCTGAATGTAAACAAACATTTATACTTCACCTCTATAAGCGATAAACTTTTCTTCTACATATTTATATCTCGCTCTAGCTATATCTAATAGAATTCCATTATTCAGCAATACTCTGTATCTGCTTATATTTTTAATGAATTTCATATTAACCAGAAAGCTCTGATGTATCCGCAGAAAATCATTTCCGGCAAACTTATCATCTATTTCATTTAGCGTCCCTTGTAATGTATATTTTTGCAGACAATCCTCCATTACATGAAACTCCAATTTATGTAATTTACTCTCAATATACAATATGCGATTCAATGAAACTTTCTTTGTACCTTCGCAGAAATCAAATTCAGCCCAAGTAATCTTATAATCCATTTTTTCATGAATTGCATCCATGCACTCATAAACACTGGCAACCAGATTTTTATTGTCCTTTAAAATATATCTTACTGCATCTACCTTATATCCTTCTATCGTATAGTTTACAAAGGCTGTAACAAAAACAATAAACATATCCTTGCTGTTTTCCCGGATCTTTTTTGCTGTCATAATTCCATCCAGTTCATCCATGTTGATATCCAGAAAAACAATCTTATATTTTACCATTTCAATTCCCAGTTCAACAAATTCTTTTCCTGAACTAAAAGTATCAATTTCAAGCATTATTCCTCTGTCAGTCATATAACGTATAAGTATTTCCTTTAGGTCATCTCTAAAAATCTTTTCATCATCGCATATAGCAATTCTAAACATACGTTTTTCCCCCCTCTCTAAATTTTGCATATTTCCTCGTTTGGTTGGTTGTGTTTTTTTAATTTTGTACATATTTTTATATTTTGGCACCTTCCAACAAAAACTTTATTTACTTCCATATAAACATAGCTTATTTTCCCTCGTTCAATTAGAATAATATAAAACCATTTTACAGTCATATATTACTATTTCTCACCCGAACAATCAAATAAAAGGCAGAAATCGACCTATATTTGTAGAAAATGACCAAAATCAACATTTTGAACAGCTTAATCTTTCTTCTATTACCAAATTTGCATTAACATATGCCGGCATTACTACTGTCTCCGAACTTAAAGAATATAATTATATCTCTTTAGCAAATGTTCTTCCTCTTTCTTTCCTTATACGCCGGATATTCTTACCAATAAATATCTCATCTTGCTTTATTTTCTGTTCCATCCCTTTTCACCATGCCTATGAACCCATTTTGGTTCTTTTTGCATTATTTTATGCAATATGCATGATGAAAAGGGACTTGTTCTAGTCCATCTTGTTTCTTCCCTATAATATTTTAAAAAAGAGATTCGAAAAAGGGGCTGTCATGCTAAATCGTTAAAGCGACAGTCCCTTTAAATAACAAATGTTATAACAGTAAACACCTATTATCATTAACACTTTCTGTTTTGGTCTTTTGACATATTCCTGTGCCTATTAAATTACATCACTGTTGCAAGAATACCCCATAGAAAAAATGCATAATTTTCTTTGATAGTCTGTTATATCAAACATTTACTTTTTTCCAATATTTTCAATATAGACATTTTACTGCTGTGAAAGTTTATCTTCAAGCATTGATTTAGACACCGAAAACTCGAATGTATCCATATTACTATATGTTGTTATTTTCTCTGGATTATCATTCTCAACAATAAATTCAGGTCTAATATAGCTATCTTTATTCAAAGTGTACCGTCCAAAGACTGAACAGTTAATTCGATAACTGTCACCCAGAATACTGCCTTCATTTGTTTTCAGAAATAGAATAACAGTATCTCCAACATTTGAATGTTCCGCACCCATAAAAGTATGGTTAATTAGCAAATTTTCCATTTCTTCTTCTGTGTATTGTGACAAATCGGCATGTGCTTCAATTTGTTCCTTTTCATCGCTCAGCCGAGTATATCCTCCATCCTCATACACAGTGATGGTTTCCTGCACCTCGCCTTTATATGCTCTCTCCACATCAACGGTAAGCACAGAATAAGAACATCCATCAATATACACATATTCTATTTCTATAATATTTCCTTTTACAATGACATCTGATGAGTCACTATCAATAAATTCATCAATATTATAGTAAAGATTTTTTAACGCAGCTTCACTATTTACATCTGTAAAAATTTCATAACTAGAAATATCACTATAAAATAGGGAATTTTTATTTGAATATTCATTATTATTTTCTGCCAAAGTGGTTTCACTTTCAACAATTGCATCTTTAGTATTGCTTAAATCCTGAACACTTGCACCTTCTATCCTTCCACAACCAACCATTGACAATAATGCCATACACCCTAATATTCTAATACCAATTTTTTTCATTTTACTTCCTCCTACTTATATAAATAATTTATTCCACCTAAATCATTAGTTTGTGCTCTCGAGGTACTACTTGAATTATAAGCAATATCTGCCCTCATCAAAACATTACTAAAGTCTGAATGTGCCAACCCCATAACATGCCCCATTTCATGAGCTATAACAGCCAATCTTTTATTTTCACTTAAATCCGAAAAATCCGCATCTAATTGTATTTTTCCCCAAGCCCAATTGCTACTGAATGGATCAACCTCTGTACTTCCATTATACATAGTTGTTAACCCCCACCATTCATTAACAGTACTTACTTGATATATATCCATTCTACTACTTGATTGTGTTGTGGTTTTTGTATAAGAAATAGGGGTTGTTACTCCCATGCTACTAGTTGTATTTACCCATTCGCTCATTGCCGTATTAATATAAGATGCATAGCCGCTTGCACTTGATGTAATAAAGTAATGTTGTGTATCTTTTCCATAATTTCCCACACCATATGTCAATTTGTGCTGATTATATGTATTATACGCATACACAGTTGACACACTACACATGAACATAAAAAAGCTAAAACATAATGCAACTATAAATTTTTTTGTTCTCATAAAACTTTCTCCGCTTAATTTTCTTAATACATACAATTATAAAGCAACAAAATACTACTAAAATTTTTTATCTCACCTCCGTATTTTTTGACAACTATAATTGACAACAATTCAAGGGTCAATTGGCTTTGTAAATGGTGCCTTTTTTTGTAAAACCCAAAACCTTTATCCTCTAAAAAAGTATCGTGTTTAACATGTTGCAAATGAACAAATCATTATTTACTTGCGAGAATGTCATCCTATTGATATTAAATCAGTAACTGTATGTGACTGTTATTGTTGCCGTTACCGTTGATGCAGGATATAGTTTATTGGGATCATAGGTTTTGCCTAAATTTTCAATTTGAAGATACCAATCTCCTTTGGGATTTTCACACACAAAATCGGTTACATAATATGTCCCTGACTTTGTAGAAGGTGTCAACCTTGCTACTGTTCCTTCTGGACTCTCAATATAAAGGTCAAACGGATCTGTACCACTTGCTACATTTAAGTATACTTTCACCTGAGTGATTTTAGGATTGGTTCCTAAAACACTTCCTGAAGAAACTTTTGCTATTTGAGATACCCCACCATCTATCGCATTTAACTTTACAGTGGTCTTCGAAAATGAATTTGAAGCTGCTAATACCGGCATTGAAAACATTAAACATGCCATAAAACATACTGCAATTGATGTTAAAGCTCTCTTCTTAATAATATTCATAAAAAATCCTCCTTAAGTCAAAACATAAATATTATCAAACAGAATGTTCTCCCGCAAAATGGATACTTTTTATATCATTCGTTCAAATGACTTTCTAATCAGTTGACTACCAGATTTTACTAATAAAGCATCAATGGATTTACTTGTAATTCTATCTAAAACTCCCGGCATGATAGGTTTTCCAGCCTCCCATTTAGGGTCTGCTACTTTTACGGCATCTGTGAATGCCTGCCAATACTGTCGCTCATACTCCTCTAATGTATACCCTGCTGCTAATCTGTCGTTTTTCTCAGTTTGCTGATACAACTTTTGATATATCTCTGATCTGTTTGTTGTATCGCCGTTATGCACCCCATTTTCCATAAAAAATTCTTTTTTAGTGCTTTCAAACATCTCATCCATAATGCTTTCTGAAATTGAAACAATTCTATTTTTGCTAGCACAATTTTTATCTGTAACGAGTAACCCCGCCAATCCTGTGCGTGGATTAATCCAGTCTCCATCTTTATCATATCGGCTCATTCGTTTCTTAATGGCTGAGATTGTAGTATATCCACCGCCACCATCTTTGGACATCTCACTCATAACAGCTCGATATTGTTTACTATTTATATCTATTCCAGCCGCTTTAAGTCTTTCCTTTGTTTCGTTACTATTGATAGGCATTCCAGACATTTGCTGAAATCTATTGCTAAACTCTCTTACTATAAGCATAATTTTCTCTCCTTGATAAATTACTCTGAAATCCATTTCCTTCTTTAACAAACGATTATACTCTTGTCAAATTAAATATCACTTTCTTCTTTAAATATATCAAATAAATTGTATTGTTCAATTGTTCTTGCAGAAAGTGACTCCTAATTGCAGAAAATGACACTCCAAATATAAAATCTCCTTGAATCAAACCAAAGTTCAATTCAAGGAATATCTTCTTATCGTTTCTTTCCAACCATAACAGGCATAGATTTTGCTGTCATACTCTCATTCATTGCTTTTATAGTGTTATAGGTATCATCTCATATATTATAATGATTCAGCTATAATTTAATGGGGCTGTAAAATAAGTCCCTAATTAAGAAACGCCAACTCCGGCAAATGTCGGTTTTGTTGTTTCTTTGTATGAATTTTTCTATTTTTGAACAGGTCTGCATCTTTGGGTATAAAAAATGGTGAATTTAATAAAGCTCAGCTAATCACGCTTGAGTTTTATTCAGCTTTCGTCTGTCGTTGCTTTTTTGTACATGGGAAATTTCATGTGTTTTTCCATGCCGTGTTCTTCGCAATAAAGATAATTATTGTAAGAACCGTATCCGGCATCAGCAACCTGATATTTCGGATAATGACCATATGTGCGATTGAATTTTTCCATCAATGGTACAAAGCATTGGATCTATGTCAATACATTGGACACAAAAAGTATATACCGGATCAGAAATATCGATCAATTTTGCGATTTCTAATGGTAATTTCAGCTGACGCATAGTATAATTACCATTAGTATAGTCTGTTAGTAGCATAATTAATTATACCAAAAAATCGCTCAGACCTCACGGCCTGGGCGATTTTTTTCTAGGGGAGTTTTTTTACAGCCCCATTGCTGTATCTTGACATAATTCCAACAGCTGCTAAGCCGCTTCGTACAGCGAATTTTGTAGCAAGTTCTCCTGCGAGGCTCCTGTTTTATGCAGTGTCCAGAGATTTTTGCTATTTATCTCCTGTTGTTGACTTCCCTATCAAAACATGTTTCCCGCAAAACGCAAACGCATATTTATGAATCTTTTCCTCCGGAATTCCTCTTGCCTCCAACGTTGCAGCATACTTCTTATATTCAATCTGCTCCAGCCCGGCTTTCACTGTATCTTCCAGATCTTTCTCTGTTTCCGAATCCTGAACCTTGAACTCAATAATAAATGCATCATCGCACTTATCTCTTGGCTCCAACATCACATCGTATCTTCCGAATCCACTCTCCCGGTTCGAAGTCACAATATAACAATCCTCCAGTTCTACAATCAGCCCCAGAACAAATGGTACAGACGTCAGATTTACTACTATTTTCAATTTTTCTATCCTGCATCTCGTTTCAGAACTTTTTAGAACCAATCCAGAACCACGATACTATTATAGAACCAGAGTATATTTAGTCTTTCAATCTGCTTAACAGCATCTGATAATGCCGCTGTCCGATATGTCGTCCGGCACGTTGCAGACCATTCACGCATTCTCTGACTTCATCCGATGTCAGTTCGTGTTCCTCATAGGCTGCCATAAGAATCCCTATCGTCCCCATGATTCTAAGTCCCATCTGAGCTGATACATTTCTTCCCTTTGCTTCATCCATCAATAACAGATCTGCTTTTAATTCATCTGACAGGACAATCGCTTCACTCTCGCCCTGGTCAAGACCTGCCGCTCTTTTTAATATACTGGCTGATTCCGGATTATTGACAGGCTTCACTACGATAAATTTCTTCTGCCTAATCTCATCGGCTTCCAGCCGAAGCGGTGTTGTATCTGATACAACAATCATACCGCAGCCTCCTTCTTTTTGAGTTCTCTGAAAGTATTCAGTTCATCATCCAGATCATCCATCGTCATATCAAAATAGGAATATCCCAGCTTATCATACAGATCAATCAACTCTGATTTTCTGATTCCCAGAATTTCAGCCGCACGACCATGAGATATCGTCTGATTCAGTATATATGGATACAGCAACAGTGCATTTCGAGTAAGCTCTGTTTCCGGATTCATAGTTACCAGATATTTTGACATTCCTACCGGAACTTTAATAGTTACAGATTCTGTTGTTACCATAATATCACGTCCTTTCCGTTAGAAATCCATGTTCGTCTCTTTTCCTATATTATATCCATTATTTGGATTTTCTACAACTGATTTTTTATCTGCTCTACTGTTCCATTTTTACTGGCAATCTCTTCCCTGGTTTCAAAATAATCTGTGCTGAAATAATGTTTGCTGCTTTTCTGCTCAAATCACGATAATCTTTTGCTTTAATTATTCTCATGTTCTCCACTCATTATTTTTTTATTGTCCGCCCAGAAAATATCGATTGCATTAGCCACACCGTCCTCTGCATTCGATTTTGTAATAAAATCAGCTTTCTCCTTTACTATGTCCTGTGCATTTCCCATAGCTACACCAATCCCTGCATATTCAATCATTGAAATATCATTTAATCCATCCCCGCATGCAATTAACATTTTTCTGTTATATTTTAAATATTTCAATAATTTTTCTAATGCCTGTGCCTTATTCACATTTGCTGGCATTATTTCTAGAAAAAACGGTTCGGATCGGTAAATACTAAGTTGGTTTCCAAAGTAACTCTGTAACTTCCTCTCAAGTTTTTCTAAACACTGTTCTTTTCCTGAAACCAAACATTTCGTTATTGGAAAATTCACATATTCTACAAATCGAATGTAGTGCCATTTTAGTACCGCATTATTCGACTCTGCTTCCGGTCATTTTTGACCGATTTTTTATCATTGTAGATGGTTCCATTGGCTCGAAAATGGATTTTCACCTCTTTTTCCCCTGATTTAGCACGCCAATTGACACTACCAAAAGGAATGAGTTCATAATCACTTTCCAACCACGATTTTATAATAGAATCCATTTGGGTAAATTACAAGAAATATTTTCACTTGTACTGGAATCCTTATAAAACAATGCATCCGCATCACTGCCAGCACTGCAAAGCCACTTGCCAAAACAACAGTAAAATAACAGTACCAAATGCAACAGCCAAGAAACACTTACAATTTCTTCTCTACCTTTTGCAACTCATCCAATAATGCACTTCTTCTAGGATACGTTGCCTTAAATTCATCCACAAGCAGATTGGCAGTAGCATTTCCTTTCCACTTAATCAACTGTAATAGGTCCTTACATACTTTCTTATATAATCTTCTATCTGTTGCCTGCGCACATTGTTCTCTTATGTAATTTGCACACAATTCATAAATTTCATTCGGATAATCCATTACAAGAAATTGAGCATAATAGAACAAATTATATGGATTTTCTGTAACGGCTTCTAATAGCAACTTCTTTTCGTTTTCCTTAACCAATACAGACCGATAACATACTGAATATTTGCATTGCTTTAATTCTTTAAGTAAAATTGGCTTCTGACTTTCCCATATCCCCTGACTTTGATACAGCCGCTTTAAAACATCCCAAAATCCTTCATTACCTAGCAACAAGATTTTCTTTGCCTGCTCAATCTGCTTATCTGTTATGCCTGACTGCATATAAACATCAAATAGTATATTATTCCAATCCTCCGGAGTGTTTCTGTAAAAGCGACCGTCCTCTTTCTTTATCTGTTCAAGGCACAACTTTTCTGCTTCGTTATAATTCCTCGCATCTGTTGCATCTTTAACTGCAATTATGCACATTTCTCTTATATACAGATTTGCATATAACTCGTCCTTAACTGCGTCTGCACCCTTTAAATGTCGATGTAATTTATAACGTAAAATTGTATCTTCCTGCCTTTTATATTCCGGCATATAATCATTCTCAATATCTTCTAAGAATATATCCAAAAGCTTTTCCAATTTTGCTGCCAACTTCTCATCACACAAACAAACAGCCTTTTCCAATAATTCATAGCGCCACGAGTCCCAGCCGTCAAACGCTTTTTTCTTTGCTTCCTTTATAATCAATGACAGTGCATGTTTTCTCATTGCTGCATCCAGTTTGGCAATTGTCTGTGTTGATAAATCTATTAGTTCAAATGCACGCATTATTACATCCGTCAGCATACCGGAACTGCTATCTGCACAAGAAGCCAATTTCACGCCCGAAACAAGCACATATGTATCTGCCTCAAGAGATTCCTGGTATCTTTCCCGCTTAAAAGCATCTTCGCACATATCCAATACATCATGCATATCCATGCAAATATTGTCGCAGCTGTGCCAACCAATAAATCCTCGGACCGTATTGCACTTTATCGATGTGCTAATTGTCATCTTCGCAACTTCTAAAATATCATTTGTCTCAGCCATAGCTATTCCTCTATCTCTATCCCGAACCGTTCACACCAGTCTCTTGCTATTTGCTCATAGCAATCATCCCTGTACTTATACCATTTTTCCTGA
>OKVP01000657.1_pt1 | contig 14755 bp, 4 predicted proteins | sample 1604821 | NCBI WGS metagenome assembly OKVP01 (sample SAMN01760946, study PRJEB22395) | human gut metagenome | reverse complement strand
CACATGCTATCAAAATGATGAATGATAAGATGTATGGTAATATTGTTATCGACCACAATTCTTCCGAGAAGGGATTGAATCTTAATGGTGATGCCACCATTCCTCCTTCAGCAACTTTAATCCATGAAGCTATATATGCTGATAAAGGAATTGCGATGATAGCCATGAATACAATCAAAACTTTTTCAACAATTTTCAATCTTCTCTTCCAAGAAATAGACTTTGAGAAAAAGTTATCATCATCTATGTAAGTTTCAGGAATTTCCAATTCTATTGTTGTTAATCCTATATCTTTTTTTGGTTTTGGTTCTTGTGATTCCATATAAAAACCTCTTGTGAATATGCGCAATTATATACTAATGTGAAATAACTAGCAAATAACTATAACTCATAGGTACTTTTTAGACTTTCTTATACTATATAAGTGTTCTAAATAAAGTTGCTCAAAGCTTGGGTGCTTTAAGTTTTTACGTTATTTTAATTATTTTTTTCTTGTTGTTAGTTTGAATTGTGTTATACTCATTTTCGACCCGTGAATTAGCGAAAGGAGCTTTGTTTTATATTATGAAATTTAAGAGAAGTGCTTTGTTTTCAATGCTTTTACTTCCTTTGATGTTGACTAGCTGTGGCGGAAATACGCCCACTACTACACCATCAAATGCAGGAAGTAGTTCTACTACTGAAAAGCCTAAACCAGATTCTTCTAAACCCACAGAAAAGGATTCGACTACATCGTCACCTACTGGAACCACCGAAGATAGTGGAGATGTGGATCCTAGTGAGACTCAATGGGATGAAGAAATCATTCAATTGATGCAAGAACATTTAGGTGGAAATGTCATTCCTGACGTCTATATTGGTAAAAGCAATCAAATTGAAGGAAAATATGTTGAAGATGATAAAGAGGACGACTATTTATCCAGTGTTGTATTGACGGGTGATACATTTGTTGCATCTAACTTAAAAGATGCTATTGAAACATATAAGAAATATGGATATGAAGTCGTATTTGCTCATAATGTCTTCACAGCAGTTAATGAAAAGAATCATTTGACAGTTATCATTTCTCCTACTGATGATAATTTGTTTGAATTGCGCGCTTATTATGATGAACCATTTGATTCTTCCTCTGTCACAGAGTGGAATGATGATGTCAAGGAAGCTATGCTAGAGCATTTCGGACAATTTAGCACAGTTATTCCCTTTACATATTTAGGAACTCAAAATTATAAATGGGAATTTTTGGATACCGGAGTAAAGATCGGTGAGAGCTCTACGGTTCAAACCACAGCAGATGAAGATTTTGTTGTTACTGGTGGAGTTTGGAACGATGATGTTGTATCAATCTTCGAAAGCACATTTGCATCTTGGACAGATGCAACTAAGGAAGATGATCCTGTCACAACTAAGAGAGCATCTTATACAACAGCTAATGCTAGTACATTTACAGCCACTTTGGAAGAAAAGAACAACAAAGCTCAGTTGAGTGTTGAATTCAATGAAAAGTTTGATGCTGAGAATCAAACAGCTTGGCCAGAAGCAGTTAAGACTAAATTCAATGCATCATTTGGCGATTTAGAAATTCCTTATGTCTATTTGGGAGCTACTTATCCTAGAGTTGATGCTACCAACACAAACAGTGCTAGAGTTACAGTTTTAGGAAAACATTGGGATGATGCAATCTTGACTAGCGCCAAGGCTTCTTTTGAAGCAGATGGTTGGACTAGCGAGGCTGTTGAAGAAGGCTCTAATTCTGCTAAATTCTCTAAATCTGTCAACGGACAAAAAATCACGGTATCTATTACAAAGATGCAAGATGCAAATGAAACTCCACGTTTGTCTATCATGAAGAGTGAAGAATACAACGCTGATACATTTACAGCTTGGCCAGAAGCAATTAAGACTAAATTTGAAGATATGTTTGAAGATACTTTGGATGATACACTTCCTAAGGTCTATATTGGAACAGCTAATCCCTCTATCAATGGTGATATGACAACATCAAATGAAATGGATGGATCTAAAGTAACTTCTTACGGACAGTTAATTATCGATGGTGGTCATTTCGATCAAAGACTTTTGTCTGAATTCGATACAAAGTTCAGCGAAGAATCTGGATGGGTAGTCGCAAACGAAGACTATGACTCATATGGAAGCGGCTATAACGATGATAAGAGTGCCGTCTATAGAGTTGCTCTTAAGAAAGTAGGAAATGAAGTATATAAGGTATCTTTGTTCTCTTTGTATGAAGATACTTCTGTGTCTTTAGACAAGACAGCATTCCTTGAAATTACTAAATCAGTTGATGTTAATGTTTCTACTAAATGGAGTGATGAAGCTAAGAAGACATTTGAGAATGTTTTAGGAACTGATTTTGAGATGCCTTTCTTCGACGTTGGATCAAATAGTGGAGAAGCTTCAATTACTGGCTATAATGGAGAGCTCAAAATCAACTTCTCTTATACTCGTGGAACATTGAGTACAGGAATTTGGAAAGTTTATCAAGCTTTGAAGGCTGATGGTTGGACTTTCGACAAGCTCGGTCACAATATGTATCGTACTGAGTACAATGCTAACTGTGATTTCGATTATATCTCTGCTTCTAAGAAGGTTGATGATGATAAGACGGTTGTAATCAAGGTTGAATCAAATTCCAATGGCTATTTGTATGGAACAGTTGCAACTCAAGAAAAATACAACAAGTCTAAAGCTGCTTCTGATTGGACTAGCGATATTACAAGTGAGATTTCTACTAAATACGGACTCACATTGCCTTATGTCTATTTAGGAACCACATCCCCTTATATCACTTATGATGAAGGCCGTGGCGGCAATGAAATCATGTGCATTTGGGGTAATGCAAAGAATGATCAAATTTTAGCTGATGCTAGAACTGCATTTACTGCTGCCGGATATACTATCGATGAAAGTTCATCTAGCAGTGAAGAATTAGTTGCTAAGTATACAAAGACTAATAACGATGCTTTGACTGCTGATTTGGATTTGTCCGATGATAGACCTGTTCTCAAACTTTCATTTGTAGAAGGATTTGATCCCACTGCAGGAACTGAATGGACAGCCCCTATTAAGACTGCATTCAGCTCTTATTTGACAGGTGAGAATGCTGTTCCTTATATCTATTTAGGAACTATTGCACCTACAGTAAGTGCCTCCAAAAACCAATATAAGGTCACTGATTCAACTACCGGTGCTGAGACTTTGATGAATTCCGATACGAAGTCAGTCAGTGTTATCGGTGGAAATTGGAAGGATGAAGTATTAGACTTGGCTAAACAAAAGTTAGATGCTGATACAACTGATGGTGGATGGCATGCTGAATCTACACAAATAGAAAGCGGCTGGAATACAAGCTCTGCAGTCACTGCTTATAAAGATTTAGCCAATAATAAATACTTGCGTTTGAAAATTTATAAGAATGACAATGATAAGATTGAAATGGATGTATTCTTTGATACAGAAAACACTCAATCTTATAACGAGAATCCTACTAACTGGGCCTCAATTAAGTATGGGGGATACACTGCTACCGAATATTTAGAGGATAGATTTGGAACTACTGGTGCTGCTGATATTCCTAACTTCTTGTATTTTACTAAGAATGATTCAAGTGTGTCTAGCACTTCTGTAAGTGAATCTGGTGTTTCTAATAGAAGAGTCTCATTCAATAATTATTCTTCTGAATTGACTTCATATTCAATTTACAAGTCTATGGAAACGTTGACTTCCAAAGGATTTACAGTTACTTTGGATCCTTTTGCTAAAGGTTCATTGCCTGGATTTACAGCTACTAAGACTACTGGTAACGGAGATTTCGTGATCGATTTCCAACCTGGTGATGGTGATATGAGCTTAGATGATGATGGATATCTTAAATATGGAATCAATCATGGATTCAAAGTATATATCTATAATTATGAGAAGTTTGATGACAGCAAGACTGATTGGGATAGTAATATTAAGAATGCCATGAGTTCTAATTTGAATGGCTATGTATTACCTTACTTTGATTTGGGTGCGACTTGGAAAGATACTCTTAAGTCCAGCTTCTCATCTAACAAATTGACCATTACTGCTTATAACTATTCTGAAGATGAGTTCGACAAGGCATATACAGCTTTAAAGAATGGTGGATGGGATATCTCTTATTCTTATTCAGTTAAGGATGGCACAATATACAAGGGATTGAATGGAAAGTATGAACACGAAGGCAAAACATTTGTGTTAGATATGACTCCTTATATCTCTGGATTCGTTAAATATGTGACTTTGACTATTCAAATTGTATAATAATAAAGTCTAATCATATATTTGGAATAAAACTAGATTTCTAAATGAAATCTAGTTTTTTGCTGTTAAAAAATTATATTAATGCTTATAAGTTGTCTGATGTTTATACAATATGCGAAACCGCTTTCAATAAAAAATATAAGAAAAAATAAGGCTTGAGTTCTTTTCATTATGATAAACTATTTTTGCTCTAAAAAGCAAAAGGAGCATATGTATTATGAAACACAAAAAATCACTAACATTTTCTATTTTTTTATTACCTTTGTTGTTGACTAGTTGTGGAAATCCGACTAGTTCAACTCTTTCTTCTCCGATTTCTACTCAGCCTGGTTCTACTGTTAATACTACACCTACTTCAAAACAAACTGATACTGGTGCAAAAGCGACAACTTCTTCCACACCTGATGAGCCTGAAGATGATCCTGACATCATCAAACCAGAGGATTCTCCTTGGAGTGAAGAAGTCACTGAAGCTATGGTCAAGTATTTAGGAGGCAACATTTTGCCTTATATCGATATTGGAAAAGATATCGACATTAAATGGAATGAGAATGACTCCAAAGATAACTATAGATCGAGTCTCGTATTGACTGGCGAGAAATTTGTCGAAGCAAATTTGACAGATGCTGAAAACTTATACGATGGGTATAGCTGGTCTACTATGGTCTATGACACTAGTTTTTATGCTAAGTCAGAGAAACAACATCTTCAAATATCAGTTACTAGTAATAAAGATTTGTTTGAATTGAAGGCTTATTATACAGAGCCATTTGATCCTGAAGCTGTCACTGATTGGAAAGATGAAGAGAAGACTAAGCTAAAAGATTATTTTGGAAAGTATTACAACATTCCTTTCGTATATTTGGGAACCACTAATTATTCAGTGGAATTTAACGATGACACTTCTAAAGTGATGGTTGTGACTGGCGGAACTTGGAACGATCAAGTCGATCAAGTTTTTGAAGATGCTTTTGCTGGAACTACTTGGGTTGTTAAAGTAGATACTGAAGATGCATCTAAAGAAATTGCTACCTATACAGATGAATTGAGTGGAACCACAGTGGTTGCTACTTTAGCAAAAGGAACAGGTAATAAAGCTACTATGACAGTAGCTTTGAATGAAAAGTTCAGCAAAGAGAATCAAACTGACTGGCCATCAGATATCAAGACTGAAATATCTAATATCAGCAATGGTAAGACGCTTCCTTATGTCTATTTAGGCGCTGTTCATCCTACAATTGATTTTACTAATACAAATTCAAGGAAATTAACTTTATTAGGTGGTTTGTGGGACAATTCTATTTTTGATGATGCTAGAGAAGCTTTTGTAACAAATGGTGGATGGACTGAAGTCAAAGAGACTGAGACTGATAAAGTAGAAGCTGATCAAGCAGATGATGCAACTGACGATGATACTGATACACCATTAGGTGAGACTAAAGTCGAGTTTTCATTAGTTGGAGAACATGATAGTTATAAAGCTACTTTAACAAAAGAAGCAGCAAAGACTGAAGGTGAATATTATCCTAAGCTAGTTGTGACTAAGACAGAGAACTATGATCCATCTACAATAACTGCGTGGACTCAAGCTATTAAAGATGGGTTTGCAGATAAATTCACAGATGGAATTGACGAAATTCTTCCTTTTATGTATTTGGGAACAGCTTCTCCTTATATTGATACGACTACATACATAGATGATAGTGAAATGGTCATTTATGGCGGGGCATATAATGAAAAAGTCGTAACTTTATTCGATCAAGTATTTGAAGAAGACGGATGGTATGTAGCAAGTGAAATGAATACTTATTCTAAGGATTCATCACGTGGCACTTATGTTTATAGAACAGCGGTGAAAAAGTTTGACAATTTAGATACTACATATAAAGTTGGATTATTCACAATTGGAAAAGGTGAAAACATAACTACAGCTTTTGAAATTAGAAAATTTGTTAATAGGTCTTTAACAGCTAATACTGATTGGACGGCTGAATCAAAAGAAGTTGTTTCTAGTATTTTAGGAAGTGATGTTGAAATTCCATTCTTCGATACAGGAAAAGATGCTGATGAAATTAAATTTGGTAATGGAGTTTTGACTATCAATAATACATATGTTCATGATGACGCTGTATCTCACTTAGTAAGCTTCTATGATACATTTAAAGCAGCTGGATGGGATGTCACACTTACTTATCGTGGTGATTTTTTCTTCACTACTTCTTATATTTCTGAGTGTTATATTGATAAAGTTTATGCGACTAAGACATTTGGTGGTGAAGAAGTATTTGTAAAAGCTGAATTAGGAAGAAATGGAAAAAAATCTGGTCAAAAAACAACTATAACTGCCGGCTTTGAAGCTACATACGATAAGGAAAACGCACCTACTGACTGGAGTGATAGCTTGAAAGAAGCTATGCAGACAAATTTTGGATCAGTGTTACCTTATATTTATTTAGGCACAAACCATCCTATTTATACTTACAATGAAACTAGTAAAACAATGCAAATTTGGGGTGGAGACTGGGGAGATACTAAGACTAACCCTGTTATTGCAGAAGCAAAACAAGTTCTTATAGATAATGGTTTTACTATTAATAATGTAACTACAAACACAACCACTTTAAATGCGACGAAGACATCATCTGATGGAAAATCTTTAACCGTAAAGTTAACCAAATCTAATTTAAGACCTTTGATTACTTTGACTGATGTTGAAGCTTTCTACGATGGAACAGTTACTGATTGGTCTACTGATGTAAAGACTATTTTAAAGGATGATTTGAAAGGTGAAACTTGCATTCCTTTCATATACTTAGGAACAGCTACTCCTTATATTACTAAGAATGAGAAAGTAACTGATGAATTATATGTTCAACTTGCTGGTTCTACTTGGAATAGTGAAGTTATAGATTTGGCTAAAGAAAAGTTAGATGCTGATACAACGGATGGTGGATGGCATGCTAAAATAGTTGAAGGAACTACTCAATCTATTCAAGCTTATAAAATCTACAGTGATAATTCTGCTTTGCGTTTGGAATTGAAGAAAAATTCTGCGACTATTAATAAGGTTAAAACTCCTATCGTATTAAACATTTATTATGATAAAGTGGACTCGACTGCTACAGTTAAAACCTGGAATGATTTAACTGATGCTACTGCGACCAGTGATTCTAAAAAGTTGAGTACTGTTATGGCATCAGTATTTGACAATAAAACTATTCCAGAATTCTTACTCTTAAAAGATGGATTAAAGTTACCTAACGTGTCATCGACAACAACGGAAACTTCAAATAAGTGTGTTCGTTTCGATTTATATAATGCTGAATTTGCACCATCAAATTTGTATAGAATAGCTGATACCCTTGAAAATGCTGGATATGAAGTTGATTTGGATGCTTTTGGTCATACAGTTTACCCATCAATAGTTGCTCATATCAAAAATACAGATGGATCTCAATTCTATATTCATATTTCTACATATTCATCATTATATCCTAGTGCAACTGCCACCAATCCGACTCAACCTGGATATGATGTGAAAATTATTTATTTGCCTTCATATTCAAATTATTCTTCTATAACTGAATGGAATGATAAGACTAAAGGATATATGGAAACAAAGTTTGGATTTGTTCTTCCTTATTTCAATATAGGAGTTAGTAAAACTGGATACGTGACTTTATATACTACGCCATCGGCAACTACTGCTACCTCTGATAGAATTTATTTTACTGGATATAATTATGATGCTGATGAGTTTAACAAAATTACTACAGTTTTAGATGCGGATGGTTGGTCGACATCTATGTCATATGAGATTCCAAGCTCTAAATCATATGCTTTAACAAAAGTAATTACAGCAACAAAAACAATAGGTGATAATGTGTTTGTTTTTACAGCTAAGCCTAATTTGTATTGCAAATATTCTTCAAGTGCTATTTATAGTGTTACCTATTCAATACAAAGATTTGATTCTAAATTTACTATTTAATAGATAGAAAATAAAAATGAGAATTAACTGCTGATTCCTATAAGGATTCAGCAGTTTTTTCTTATCTTAACAACTTTAAATATCTATTGGTCTATATCAATGCGATGAACCACGACAAGAATCAAATGGATGATATTGCTCAAGTCTTGACTGATGCAGGATGGACTGTCAAGGAAGGGCATAATAACTTGGGATATTATGATAGTTCGAGCGAAGGTAGATCTTACGACAATGCTATGTATAAATTAGCTAGATCGATACAAGCTATTTATAAGGATTCCAAGACTGGTTACTACTATGAAATAAATGTTATTCCTGAAATATATTGATTTATTCTACTTTCCAGTATTTCAAAACTAGAATTACATTTGTAAAGAATGTGCATCCATCCTTTGGATTTAATGATTAGTTAAATAAATAGCAATTATTTAATTTTCTATATAAATTTATATAAGCTATTGAGCTTCTAAAGCTCAGTAGCTTATTTTTGTATATCACTTAACAAAATTAAAGTAGATAACTCAAATAGAAAATAAAACTTAACACTTTTAGGTTTGTATACTTAATTATAAATTAAATTGATAAAGGTATTAACATTTAAAGATGTTGTGTTATCATATGTTCAGCTCAAAAGAGCGAAAGGAAATATGTTATATGAAATATAGAAAAATTTTAAGTTTTTCAGCATTATTGTTACCTATTCTTTTGACTAGTTGTAATCCTGCTAATCCAACTAGTACAGTGTCGACTCCTAAGGCTACTGATACTGGTAAGCCTTCTACTGCTACACCTAAGCCTGACGTTCCTAAATCTGATACAGGTGCGGGTGGCGGAAGCGGAACTACAATTACCTCTACTACCCCTAGTGAAGAAGATGATCCCGATATCATCAAACCAGAGGATTCACCCTGGACTGAGGAAGTTACTGCTAGCATGGTTAAGTATTTAGGAGGTAATATTCTTCCTTATATCGATATCGGTAAAAGCATAGATGTATCTTATGTAAGTGATGATGCTGATGATGGATATAAGTCCTATCTTCTTTTGGTCGGAAATAAGTTTGCCTCATCCAACCTTCAAGATGCTAAGGATACTTATATCAGCTATGATTGGAGTTGTATGGTTGTCAATAGCATTTTTGTCGCAAATAGCGACAAGATTGACATCGATGTTATAGTCGAATCGAGTAAAGATGGCTTGTTTGAATTACGTGCATATTGGTCTGAAAAATTTGATGAAACTTCCGTAAGTGATTGGACAGATGAAGAAAAGGAAGATATGAGTGACTATTTAGGTGCCTTTGATATCATACCTTTTATCTATTTAGGAACTAAGAATTATAAAATCGATTTCTCAGCTGATGCTACAAAGGTCATGACTATCACTGGTGGTACTTGGGACGACCAAGTATGTGATGTCTTCCAAGAAACTTTTGCTGATCCTATCTGGACTGTAGCACAAGATCCACAGGATATGAGCAAGTATACTGCCACTTATACTGCTGATAATGGAAGTGTATTAGTAGCTACTTTAGGTACATATCATAATAAAGCACAGGTGGTCGTATCTTTGGATGAAAAGTTCGATAACAATAACCAGGATCACTGGTCTAAGACTGTCGAAGATAACATGGCTAAGTCTTTGGGTGGACTTACTTTACCTTATATTTATTTAGGAACAGTCTACCCTGAAGTTGATTCTTACAATACAAATTCAAGGAAATTATATTTGAAAGGGAAAATTTGGGATGATTCTCTCTTGACTAAGGTCAAAGAGACACTTGAGGGTGATGGTTGGACTGAGCAAGTTGCTGAAGCAGAGGCTGATGATACAGCTGAAGAGACAAGCAAGACGTTCAGTAAAACTGTTGGAATCAATGATTATAAGGCTGTCATCAAGAAGAACATCGATGGAGATCCTATTTTTGTAGTTTCCAGGACTGAAATATTCACACCTTCTTCACTGACTGCATGGCCGGATGATCTCAAGACTCAATTCACAGCTAAGTACACGGATGGAATGGATGAAATTCCATTTGTATATATAGGAACTACAACTCCTTATGTGTATGGCGATGTGGATAAATATGATCCTAACTTCATCATTTGTGGTGGAAAGTATGATGCAAAGACTATTGAGTTATTTGATACTGCATATGATTCCGATAGTGGATGGACTTTGATAAAGGATTTCGATTCAGCTAAGGATTACTCGACGAGATGTTTGGTTCAAAGAATAGCTCTCAAGGAAATCAACGGAAATGTTTATAAGGTTGCTTTATTCAAGGATGGAGAAGACGATGACGAAACTGCATATATCGAAATAGCTAAGTCTGCTGTTATGCCTGCAACTACTGCTACTGATTGGTCTGAAGGAGCTAAGGCTGTCATAAAGACTTCTTTAGGTGAAAATGTATCTATTCCTTTCTTTGATACAGGCAGTACAGAAGATGAAATCAAGTTTACTGATGGTCGTTTGGCATTCAATCTAAAATTTAGCTACGACAATATTGAAAGCTTCATGTTGAATACAAAGGCTGCTTTCGATGTTGCTGGATGGGACACCCAGCTGACGATGTGTACTTCTTTGTATTCTTATGATGAAGCTTATATTAAAGGTTTGTATGCTACTAAGGTCTTGGATGATGGTAGAACGTTGAAGATTTCCTTCAAGTATTCTAATAGTTCTTATAGTCCTTCTATTTCAAATACAATTTCATATGATGAAACATACGATGAGGACAATGCTCCTACCGCTTGGACTAGTGAAATCACTAATGCTTTGCATACAGCATATGGTGAGGATTTTGATCTTCCATACTTATATTTGGGAACAAAATATCCTATGCATACATATGATGCAAAGACCAGGGAATTCGACATCTATGGAAGTGCATATGATAAAAAGATATTCACTGATGCTAGAGCAGCATTCTCTTCAGAAAAAGGATTCGTTTATGATTCGAACAAATCCTTTAGCACATCCCTTTACTTCACGTATAAATTAGCTAACAAAGATATTTTAACTCTTCATATAGCTAGGGACTTTTCAACTAATGTCCCTTATATCAAGATTACTTATCAGGAAGGATTCATTCCTGAAAATGGTAAGGAGTGGACCGCTGAAATAAAGACTGCTTTCTCACAGGAATTTGGAAGCGAATCTGCTATTCCATATATCTATTTAGGAACAGTCTTACCTTCTGTGGCAACGAAGACCATAGGTACATCTGTCAATGTTATCACTATCACTGGAAGTGATTGGAACAATGATGTATTGGAATTGGCTAAGGCTAAACTGGATGCTGATACTGCTGATGGAGGTTGGCACGCTGATTATTGTGCTGCATCCTCTTCCTATGCTACAACTAAGGATTGTATGGGCGGATATAAGATGTTGAGTGATGGAAGTCAGATTAGAATCTTGGTGAAGAAGGTTTCTAGCAAAATAACAATGAGTGTTTATCATGATTTGGCCGTATCTAATCTCTCTACTACACCTTCAACTTGGGCATCATTGACTAAGGCTAATGCTTCTAATGATGAAGATATCGTTTATCAGATGAATTATTTGTTCCAAAATCATGCAGTCGATCCGTTCATCTATCTTCCTACAACAGGATTAGGTGAAGATATGGGTATTTCTACTCCTTCAGATTTAATCAATTGGAATAGAAAACTTAGACTATATACAAGAAATACTGTCTTCTCACCTCTTTATGTAAATAAAGCGGTAGAAGCCTTAGAGGCAGCTGGATTTGAGACTACTTATAGTCCATTCGGAAACTACACATATCCTTCAGTCATCGCTACTAAGACAAATGAAGATGGATCTTATTTCAAGATTACTTATCAAAGCAATTTCTCATCTGAATACGATGATAAGAATGGAATCGAAGCTACTATCTTCTACTTACCAAACTTCTCTTCCGTCACAAGAACAGATTGGCACACAAATGTGAAGCAAAGAATGAAGAATGAGTTGAAGTTCGATGTTCCTTACTTCAATATGGGTGTAGATGAACCATACACAAGTTATTCTAGCTATAGCAATCAATTGGTTGTTACTGGATATAACTATGGTGGTGATTCTGAAATTGCAGCTGCTAAGACTGCATTCGATGCTGCTGGTTGGAATACATTTGAAACTTACATAGTCAGTAACGATGTCGTTTATAAGTCTTTAACCGGCTATTGTGAGAAGAATGGAAGAATATGTACTGTAGATATCAAGCCTAACATCGGAACAGAAACCAAAGTCGTTATGACTTTGACTGCATTCGACAAGGCTTAAACAGTATCTCGATAAATACTCTATTTCAACTTTTTAGATACTTTTAGTCGATATCCAGCCCCTTGAGGGGCTGGATATTTTATTATGAGATTTGGCATTTAAAAATGTAGTGATATTTTACCTTCGGGAAGGATGTATCTAGCATGAAATATAGAAAAATCATTACTTTTTCTACGTTGCTGTTATCTATTCTTTTGCCTGGTTATAATCCTACAAATCCAACTTATTTGTAGTGTTGATTCGACTCCTAAACTTGAAGTTTGATGTTCCTTATTTCAACATGGGTGTAGATGAATTTAGCACTTACTTTGATAGCATTGAAAATCAATTGACTTTAACTGGATTCGAAAAGGCCTAAATATTGCTAAGAAAATGGTATGAAAGTACTTTCAGCAATAATTCAAAGTATTTCAACCTATTTATTTGATTAATTTTATATTTAGTGTTAATATTTAGTCGCTCAAAGAGCGAGGAAATGTGGAGAGAAGTTAAAATTAAGTTGATATAAATATTTAAAAATTGATTTAGCTTTTGTCCATTATGTGGAAAGGAGTTAGCTTATGTTAAAACAATATAAAAGAAAACTTGTTTTAGAGAACATTATTAAAGGTTCTTTGTGGGGATTGGCTTTGGGATTGGCCGTATCTGCAATCCTGGTAATGTCCTTTATGTTGGCTAAATTGACCACCTGGCCTTATATCACAATTGAGGTCTGTGGTGGAGTGTTAGCTATGCTGGCAACAGCAGTTATTTACTGCGTTGTCAAGAATCCTAAGGAAGGCGATGTTGCAAAGAGAATCGACTCCACTTACGATCTCAAAGAGAAATGTGCAACAATGGTGGAATTCCAAGGAAAGAGCTCATTCTTGATCGATAGACAAAGAGAAGATGCTAAAGTCGAAGTCAAGAAGCAAAATCCTAAGAAGATGACTGTAAAGCTTGCTGTTTGGACTTTACCTGCAATAGTCTTAGGAGCTTCCTTACTCACTACTTCTTTATTTACAAATCAAATTAAAGAGGGATTTAATACGATTATAAATCCTGGAAATAATGGCAAAGACTTTAATGGTCCTACTGATGATATCATCAAAGACATCGAGGACTACATTTCTAAATCGGATGCTTCTGAGGAATTCAAACAAGAATTGTTTGCAATTTTAGAAAAACTACAAGCTGATTTGCAAGATGATACTGATATCGCTTCTAGAACTGAGAAAGTTAGAGATGCTCAAGGTCAAGTCGATGATGCTTTGAATAGAGTAAACGTCAAAGAGGAAATCGGTCTTGCACTTCAAACACACGGCGATACATTCTTTATTAAGGTCGGAATCGGAATGTTCAATAGTAACACTGGAATATCCGATAACCAAATCATCACTGATGGATTCCACTGGTTGGAAGACAGCACTGATATAAAGAAGTTAGACACTAACAAAGATAAAAAAGATGGATCTCTCACTGATTCAGATGGAAACGAATATTTGAAGCCTTATTCATTGAGCGATATTCGTTCTGATGGAGCAAAGTTAGGTAGCTATTTGGATACTTGGGCAGCTCATATCGATGATTCTTTGAAAGCTTCTAAGGTTGAATCTACCGATGAAATCTATGGAATCTTCAATATATTGAGCACAAAGCTCAAAGCTTACTCTCCAGAGGCCAAGGCATGTGGTAGCTCTAACGGTGCAAAAATCACTACTTTGAAACAGGGTATTTATACTGCTTTCGAACAAGCTTTATCTGACTTAATTACTGATGTTCAAATTGAAAATAGCAACACTGCCTTAGCTGAAGAAGTAAAGAAAAAGATGGAAGATCTTATCGATCCTACTCAGAATGGCGGTGGCGGTAGCGGTGATCCTAGTGATGGTGAGCCTGGCGATAACAAGGGCGATCAAGACGGTAACCAAGGCAATCAAGGTAACCAAGGCAACGATGGTAACAGCGGAAGCAATGGCGACAGTGGCGATCAAGACGGTAACCAAGGCAATCAAGGTGAACAAGGTAATCAAGGAAACCAAGGTAATAATCAAGGAAACAAAGGCGATGGCCAAAACGGTTCTCAAAGCGATGGCCAAGGTCAAGGAAGTGGCGGACAGCAAGGTCAAGGAAAAGGTGATGGCGAAGGAGATGGAGCTGGTGGTGGAGATGGAAACACCAACT
>OKVP01000650.1_pt1 | contig 14788 bp, 10 predicted proteins | sample 1604821 | NCBI WGS metagenome assembly OKVP01 (sample SAMN01760946, study PRJEB22395) | human gut metagenome | reverse complement strand
AATGGGATTGAGTTTGATTTCTGGTTCTGGAATATCTGGTAGTTCCATTTTTTCGGGCATAAAGACAGCAGGTTATCCTATGGCACGATATAATGCGCGTAGGAACTTGAATAGGGCCGATGTTAGAGCATCGGAGCTCATGGGTGATGAATGGGACGGTTTAAGGAACTTAATTGACGATGCCGAAGAGGGTGATTTGTCGTCAATCGTTGCGTCGACAATCGCCAAAGAGGGGATGACTGAAGATAAGCAGCGTGCCGTCGTTGACTACGCGAGAGCCTTGATGACTTCAAGAGGTTACAATATATCGTCGGAGAGTGTCAGGGAAGATGGCATGGCGAGTGCTGAAGAGGCCGGAGCCGAGGATTCCTTTGATGCCGGCTATTCCATTACCGACAGTCAGGAGATGGTTGATGCTCGGTTGGAGATGGAGCGTCAGAGGATAAAGCTTGTGTCGTCGATGAGCGAGGATGTCGCGGATGAATTTGACGCGGACCCGCTTGATGCGTTGGCTCGCACTTACGACCCGGAGATAAGGGAGATTGCGTCCAAGTATGTGAACGCGAGGATGGTTTACGACGGGATGATTCAACGTGTGAGGGATGACATTGACGGTCGCATTGCCCTGAGTGACGCGATAATTGACGGTCGTGTCAACCGTGACACGGGCATGATTCAGGGAGCTACGCTGACAGACGGCAAGGAGGTCTATGTTGTGAACGGCAGTGTGGCCATGCTTGACGACGGAATCAATGTCGATATCGAGAACTCGGACGAGAGCTTAATCGTGAGGGATGCCGAGGGCAGGCTTGAGTTTGTGGCACCGTCGCAGGTGCAGAGCCTTTTAGCTCCTGTGGATGCGGCCTCGGAGAAGGAAGCCGCCGCGGAGGCCATAAGGAACGAGATAGCGCAGAGTGCCGCCGACAAGATAGACGGTGTGCTGCACTTTGCTCCGAATGATGTGTATGCGGTGATCAACGAGGATGGCTCCTCGGAATCACTTACGATAGTGGGAGAGAGCGTTGACGCCTCGGGTGTGGCCGTGGATGGCATGGTGGATGTGATGCGCGAGGACGGCAGTGTCGTTGCGATGAACACTGCCGACATTCAGCGGATGGTTGACGAGTCCAATGCCCGGAGGCTTGAGGAGCGTGACAAGGCTCGTGAGAGTGCCGAGGCTGACAAGGGCGTGGAAGCCGACGGAGGGGGATTGCAGGGCGATGCGGCTGCTGATGCCGAGCGCAGCACGGCGTTGTCGAGAATTCCCGTTGATGAGTCGGGTGAGCCTTTATATGAACAGGTTGATGCCGACACGGCATGGGATGCCTTTGTTGAGCAGTCGGAAGGCGACGAGGAGATAGCAAGGGAAGTGGTTGCGGACATCGTGGCCGAGAAGCGTAAGGAGCTGGCTGATGCTGAAAAGGCGTTGAAGTCAATAGGTGAGTCCAAGCCCAATGCGTCAAACGGTGAGGGCGCTCTTACGGTTCAGGAGCGCATCGTGGCCAAGATGGCCTTGAAGAGAGCGTTGACCGATGCTCGTGATGCCGTGGAGCGTGCCAAGGGTGTTGTTGATCACTGGCAAAGTATAGGCGACACTGTAAAGCGTCGTGCCGAGGCTGAGGCGGCGGAGCGCAGACGACAGGCCGAGATTGCCGCCGAAGAGGCGCGACAGGCTGCAGAGCGTGAGCGAATCGAGGCCGCCGGTGGAGGAGGAGCTTTATTATCTTTCGCTGAGCGAGGAAGACAGGGAGATATACAAAATACTCAAAGGCGACAGCAAGATTATATACCGCAGACCGAAGAGATAACGGCGAATCTTTCGGAAGAAGAAACCGATGAATACGGCAAGCCTTTAGTACTGGCCAAGGATGGCACTACGGTTTTCGGGTTTATAGACTTTGAGAGTGGCTTGACAGAAGCTCCTATAAGATTGAGTCTTGGAGAAAATTCAAAAGACAAAAAAGGAGTGAATCATGGTTACGGCCTCATGCATATAGAAGCGGGGCATGGCGACCAGATACGCAATGCCGGTTATGAAACCGTAGAGGAGTTTGTTGAAGATGTTGCAAAGAATTATACGGAGATTACCGAGGGTGCAAAGATTGGAGATAATCAGACCTACCTTCTTGAGGTTCCGGATAAACACAACAATACACTATTTGTTCAGTTGTCGAAGGATGTGACATATTGGAATGTAAACAGCGCGGGTATATTCAAGAAGAAATACTCGCGCCGTAAACCAAAAGTCTATTCCGTACCCGCATTGAGAGATGGTAAAGACACCGATACCACCGAGGTTAATAGCGGCCAATCAAATGGTGCAACCGCGCCAGCGGGAAATTCCTCACAGACTTCAAAGGCCGAAGTTAATGAAAACTTTATTGAAAAACAAGCAGATAGTGAAGAAAAGCGTGATGGCCGTAAAGAATTAGCAGCCGTTACAATGTGGAAAAAGAAAAACTTCACTCACACCGACGCTAATCACGAAGTGACGCCAATTCCGGATTTGAGTGAAGTTTCTGACGGCAAAGGTAATGCTTTATCTACACATAACCAAATAATTGTCGATGAGTCACCGTATAAACAAGAAGATAATGCAGAAAGTTTAAATCACGGTCTTGACGATCTTGACGACTCCGCGTTGGCCGAACGTATTGTCGTATCAGATGATGATTGGACCGAGGGCGACGGTGAAACTCCTACCTACAAGCGTACAATCAATATCGACGGAAAGCACACAGTAGTTCAGGTAGACGAGCCTGACGCCAACGGATTCTATACAGGCTCTTATTTTGATTATCAAGGAACACGCTTTGGTGGTATTGCCGAAGTGATAGAACACATCGACAAGCATGTAAAACTTGCATCAGACATCGCCGCCGCTGAGGCGGAGGTGAACACTTCGCCTACCGACAATCAGAAGGAGGCGGGCAATTACAAGAAGGGTCATGTAAGGGTTGGTGCGTTTGATGTAACGATAGAGAATCCTAAAGGGTCGGTTCGTCGAGGTACAGACGCGACGGGCAAGAAGTGGGAACAGACGATGTCGCACACCTACGGATATATCAAGGGAACCGAGGGTGTTGACGGTGACCATATCGATGTGTTCTTGTCGTCGGACATCGACGGATGGGACGGCCGTCGAGTCTATGTGGTCGACCAATACAATCCTGACGGGACATTTGACGAACACAAGGTGATGCTCGGTTTCAATAGTGAGGATGATGCGTACAACGCTTATCTGAGCAACTATGAATCAGGTTGGGAGAAAGGCCGCAGGCTTGATGTTGGCGAAGTTGATATCCGTGAGTTTGAGAAGTGGGTCGACAGCAGCCACCGCAAGACGAAAGCTTTTTCGGAGTACAGGAGCGTGAAGTCAAAAAATGACAATAGTTTGAATGGTCGTTCTTTGTCAGTCAAAGATCCCAATACTAAGGGACAGGATAATCAAGGCAATCCGATAGACCATACAGGTAAACTTATTGTGGAGGATGTGAAGTCAGTTGACGAAATAACCGATGATGACTTCAATAATCCTACACGCACAATCGGGTTGCCAACCATTCCTAAGAACGTTAGTGACGCTATTGACGCAAAAGGCAGGAAAGTTATCATCAAAAGGAATGTCTTTGTGAAAAATAGGGATACTCATGCAGAATTGTCCCCAGAAGATGGTAGAGATATACTTCATCGTGCGCTCTACAATCCCAATCTTGTTGGTTCAACACAGCCTATTAGAAGGCCTGACTATAAGGTAGCGATACAAACTGGAGATAAAAATGCTGTAGTTGTGCTTGATGTGTATGCAGGGAAAGACAATGTTGAGATTGTCGGATGGCGAAAAGTCGATGACAAAGGGTTAGAAAAAATGAAGAAGCAGTCAGAACGCGAGGGCGGAGCTACATTTGATGCTTGTCTTCGTTTCCTTAAAGAAGATCCATGGGATCGTTTAAGAAAGTTAAAAGATGGCTTCAAAAATACTAAACTTCAAATGCTTTTCAGAGGACAGAATATCCTTGGATATCGTCCATATGCAGATGACGTTGTAGAATATTTTGTACAGAAATCAATTGCAAACGGTATTGATATTATCCGTATCTTTGACTGTTTAAATGATATCCGTAACCTTGAGACAGCAGTTAAGGCAGCTAATAAAGAGGGCGGACATGCACAGGTTGCGCTTTCCTATACATTAGGAGATGCGTATACTCTTGATTATTGGAAAAATATGGCAAAAGAAATTGAAGAAATGGGTGCTAACAGTATCTGTATTAAAGATATGGCAGGCTTACTTCTTCCAAATGAAGCTACAAAGCTTGTTAAAGCATTAAAGGAAGGCACAAAACTTCCTATCGAGCTTCATACACATTATACTTCGGGTGTGGCTTCAATGACATACATGAAGGCTGTAGAAGCAGGCTGTGATATAATCGATACAGCAATGTCTCCATTATCAATGGGAACAAGCCAGCCGGCTACAGAAGTTATGGCTAAAGTATTTGAGGGTACTCCTTATGACCCACATCTTGACCAGTCTTTACTCGCTGAAATAGCTGACTACTTCAGACCATTAAGAGAAGAATGGATTAAGACAGGAAGACTTGATCCTAAGGTTATGGGCGTTAATATCAAGACATTACTTTATCAGGTACCGGGCGGTATGCTTTCTAACCTCGTTTCACAGTTAAAGGAAATGAAGGCAGAAGATAAGTATGATGCGGTTCTTGAAGAAGTTCCAAGAGTCCGTAAGGATTTCGGTGAACCACCTCTTGTAACACCATCAAGCCAGATTGTAGGTACACAGGCGGTTCTTAACGTAGTTCTCGGAGAAAGATATAAGAGTCTTACAAAGGAATCTAAAGACCTTTTACTTGGAAAATACGGTAAGACAGTTAAACCATTTAACCCTGAAGTACAGAAGAAGGCTATTGATTTAACAGGCGAGCAGCCTATTACATGCCGTTTTGCTGATACTTTAGAGCCTGAATTAGATAAGCTTGAAGCTGAGATGAAGCAGTGGAAGCAGCAGGATGAAGATGTACTTTCATATGCATTGTTCCCACAGGTTGCAACCGACTTCTTTAAGTACAGAGAAGCACAGCAGCACAAAATTGACCCTGCAACAGCTAAAGACGGAGCTTATCCGGTATAATTAAGAAATAATAAAGACATTGTACACACACATTTTTGTGTACGATGTCTTTTTGTTTGCACTAAAAGGTGGAATTAAATATAAAAATATAGTATAATTTAAATGATATTGCGTATAAAATAGTTGAGGAATAACTAAATATGGGACAGAATATACTTGAAGCCTTGAACGGGAAAATACCGGATTTAAGTAAAAATCATAAAAAAATAGCAAGGTACATAATTGAAAATATCGATGAAGCTGCATTTCTTACTGCTGCGGAAATCGGTAAAAAACTGGATATAAGTGAATCCACTGTAGTAAGATTTGCTACAGCACTGGGTTACGCAGGTTTTCCGGCATTCCAGAGGGAACTTTCTTTTTACCTTCGGAACAGGCTTAAAGAAGTTAACAAAATAGATATCAAATCCGAGATAAGCCATTCGGCCATAATCGATTATGTAATGCAGAGTGACTGCGAAAAGATTAAGTCCTCATTGGAGGATGTTAATTCGGAAGTGTTTGATACGGCAGTCAGCCTCATAAAAAATGCCGGATGTGTATATGTTGTGGGTATCAGGACAGCTGCACCTCTTGCCGATATTTTTGAATTTTATCTTCGGATGGTTGTGGACAGGGTTGTAAAGGTAACGACCAACAGTTCAAGTGAGATTTTTGAACAGATGATAAATGTAAATGAAAAAGATGTGGTTATCGGAATCAGTTTTCCAAGGTATTCCATGAGAACGCTGAAAGCCATGGAATTTGCAAATGACAGAAAGGCAAGGGTTATTTCAATAACTGATAGTATTTATTCACCGATGAATCTCTATTCGTCATGTAATCTTTTTGCCAAAAATGAACTGGCGACCGTTGTAGACTCAATGGTGGCACCGATGTCACTTATTAATGCACTTATAATTGCACTATGCATTGAAAATTCCGATAAGGTTGTGGACAGGCTTGAGACATTGTCACAGGTATGGGATGATTACCAGGTAACCAATAATGATGAAATTAACTATCTTGACGATAATATTATGAATGATTTGAAAGGTTTAAAAAATAATGTCTAAAGTAATTATAATAGGAGGGGGTGCTGCGGGAATGATGGCAGCCATTTCAGCGGCAGAGAACGGAAACGACGTACACCTGTATGAGAAGAATGAAAAGCTTGGCAAAAAAATATATATAACCGGAAAAGGAAGATGTAACGTAACCAACGGGTGTGATGTTGAAGAACTTTTTGAACATATTGTAACCAATAAGAAGTTTATGTACAGTTCCATATACACATTTGATAATATAAGGGTGCAGGAATTTTTTGAAAATGCAGGATGTCCTCTCAAGACAGAAAGAGGAAACAGGGTTTTCCCTGTATCCGATAAATCCTATGACGTAATTAATGCCCTGGAACGTTCTATGAAAAAATATAAAGTAAATATTAATCTTTTTTCAGATGTAACCGACCTTATCATTGAGGATAATGTTGTGAAAGGCATTGTGGTTGATGGTAAAAAAATATACGGAGACAAGGTAATTGCAGCTACCGGAGGCTATTCATACCAGAGTACAGGCTCTACAGGCGAAGGGCACAGACTGGCGGCAAAATATGGGCACAATGTTACCAAATGCAGTCCATCCCTTGTACCTTTTAATGTAAAAGAAGAGGATGTAAAAGAACTTCAGGGGCTTTCGCTAAGGAACTGCAGCATTGCAATATATGACGGCAACAGGAAATTATATGACGATTTCGGTGAACTTCTTTTCACACATTTCGGAGTAAGCGGACCTACAGTACTAAGCGCCAGCAGCTATGTTAATGACATTATTAAGAAAAAAGAATTAAAACTTATAATTGATTTAAAACCTGCTCTTGATGAACAGACTCTTGATGAAAGAATCAGAAGGGATTTTGATGAAAATATCAATAAAAATTTTGCCAATTCCCTTGATAGATTATTTCCAAAGTCTTTAATCCCTGTTATTATCAGAAGATCCCTGATAGCATCTGACAAAAAGGTAAATGAGATAACGAGAGAGGAAAGAAAAAATCTTCTTAACACTATTAAGAGATTTGAATTTACACTTACGGGATTAAGAGGCTTCAATGAGGCAATAATTACACATGGCGGCATAAACGTCAAAGATATAGACAGCAGCACCATGGAATCAAAAATTATCAAAAACCTGTATTTTGCCGGTGAAATGATAGATGTGGATGCAGTAACAGGAGGATTTAATTTACAAATTGCCTGGTCAACGGGGTATCTGGCAGGGTTATCGGTATAAGAAAGAATAGGAGAAAAAATATGATATACAATATAGCAATAGACGGACCGGCAGGAGCCGGAAAAAGCACAATAGCAAAGCGTGTAGCCAAAAATCTTGGATTTATATATGTTGATACAGGAGCAATGTACAGGGCAATGGCTGTATATTTTCTCGACAAAGGAATAGATGTCAAGGATGAAGATGCTGTAAGCAGGGATTGTGACAATGTTAACATTATGATTGAGTACAAGGATAATCTGCAGCAGGTTATTTTAAACGGTGAAAACATAACATCGCGATTAAGAACAGAAGAGGTGGGCAATACTGCTTCTGCGGTGGCTGTGTATCCTGCCGTAAGAAAAAAACTTGTAGAACTCCAGAAAGAACTGGCAAAAAAAACAAGCGTTGTTATGGACGGCAGGGACATAGGTTCATGTGTATTAAAGGATGCAGTCTGTAAAATATATCTTACCGCAAGTGTTGAATGCAGGGCATTAAGAAGAATGGCTGAACTGCAGGAAAAAGGCGTTGATACTTCCCTCGAGATAATTAAGGCAGATATATCGGACAGGGATTACAGGGATATGCACAGGGATGTATCACCTCTTATACAGGCGGAAGATGCGGTTTATCTTGATTCTTCTGATATGGGAATTGAAGAAGTGACTGATAAAATCATATCAATATTTAATGAAAAGGCAGGAAGATAACAGTTGGAAGTTATTGTAGCTAAAAATTCCGGATTTTGTTTCGGCGTGAAAAGAGCTGTGGATATGGTATATTCACAGATAGGACATGGTAATATATATACTTTCGGTCCGGTCATACACAATGAAGAAGTTATAAAAGACCTTGAAAATAAAGGTGTTAAAGTTATTAATTCCGTTGAAGAAGCGGCAGATGTTCCAAAGGGAACTGTAATAATCAGGGCACACGGTGTTCCGGCGCATATATACAGAGAAATTTTATCACTTGGCCATAAAGTGGTGGATGCCACATGCCCTTTTGTACTTAAGATACATAACATAGTAAAGGAAGCTGCCGCCAAAGGCGAATTTGTTGTGATAATCGGTGATGAGAAACATCCTGAAGTGCAGGGAATTATGGGCGCAGCAGCAGGACAATGTGCGGTAATTGACACCGAGGAAAAAGCTGAAAAATTTATAGAGGACAATAAAAATAAGTTAAAAAAAATATGTATTGTGTCCCAAACAACATTTAATTATAATAAGTTTAAATATCTTGTTGAAATTTTTCAAAAAAACAGTTATGATAGTGTTGGTATTTTGAATACTATTTGTAATGCTACGGAGGTAAGGCAGACAGAAGCCGGGGAACTTGCGTCAATGGTTGATGCCATGATTGTAATCGGCGGACGTACAAGTTCTAATACCCAGAAGCTTTACGACATTTGTAAGAAAGTATGTAAACATACTTTTTATATACAAAATGCTGATGATATGGACTACAACATACTAAGAGGAATGGATAGAGTCGGTATTACAGCCGGGGCATCTACCCCAAACATAATAATCGAGGAGGTTCTAAAACGATGTCAGATTTAAGTTTTGGACAGTTATTTGAAGAAGCAGAAAAGACAAGAAAGGCTTCAGTACATATGGGGGAGGTTCTTGACGGTACAGTTATCGAAGTTAGAGAAGACCAGATAATTCTCAACATTGATTATAAATCAGATGCTATTATAACACGCAATGAATATACAAGTACTCCAGGGGTTGACCTTCGTACTGTTGTTAAGGAAGGCGATGTAATCACTGCTAAAGTTATTAAGACTAATGACGGTGACGGATTTGTTGCACTTTCTGTTAAGAGACTTGCTGCTGAACTTGGAAGCAAGAAGTTAGAAGAAGCATTTGAGAACAAGACAGTTCTCACAGCTAAAGTAGCTCAGGTGCTTGATGGTGGATTAAGTGTTGTTATTGATGAGACTAAAGTATTTATCCCGGCAAGCCTTGTTTCTGATACTTATGAAAAGGATTTAAGCAAATATGCAGGACAGGAAATTGAATTCGTAATTACAGAGTTCAATCCAAGAAAGAGAAGAATTATCGGTGACCGTAAGCAGCTTCTTGTAGCTAAGAAAGCTAAGATGAGAGAAGAAGTTATGTCTAAGATTGCCGTGGGACAGGTTGTAACAGGTACAGTTAAGAATGTAACAGATTTTGGTGTATTTATCGATATCGGAGGAGTTGACGGACTTTTACATGTATCAGAGATTTCATGGGGAAGAATTGAGAACCCTAAGAAGAAATTCAAACCTGGTGATGAAGTTAAAGCCTACATCAAGGATATTAACAATGATAAGATTGCATTAAGCCTTAAGTTCGATAACGAGAATCCATGGATTAATGTTGCAGAGAAATATCCTGTTGGTTCAGTTGTTAAGGGCAAAGTTGCCAGAATGACTGATTTCGGTGCATTTGTTGAACTTGAAGAAGGTGTTGACGCATTACTTCATGTATCACAGATTGCAAAACAGCACATTGAAAAACCTGCAGAGGTATTAAAGATCGGACAGGAAATAGAAGCTAAGGTTGTTGACCTTAATGCTGATGAACATAAGATTTCACTTAGTATCAAAGCATTACTTGCTGATGAAGAAGACAATCAGGAAGAAGAAACAACAGAAGAATAATATAAGATATTTATCAGAAAGCCCGTTTCTAATTAACGGGTTTTCTTTTATATCATAACAATTAGGAGAAGTCTATGTTTGAAACAGGCTATGATACATTTAAAAAAGATATTTTATTAATTACTAAGATTGATTTGAATGCATATAAAGAACGGCAGATGAAAAGAAGGATAGATACCCTCATCGCTAAACATGGCTTTAAGACATATAATGATTTTGTTGCGGCAATAAAGGTTAATAAGATTTTACTGGATGAATTTGTTAATTATCTGACAATCAATGTTTCGGAGTTTTACAGAAATCCGGAGCAGTGGACATATCTTGAAGAAAAGGTTATACCGGAGCTTATTAAGAATTACGGACATGGCATCAGAATATGGAGTGCGGCATGTTCAACAGGGGATGAACCTTATTCCCTTGCCATGCTTTTAACCAAATTTCTTCCTCTTAACCAGATACATATTATCGCAACAGATATTGATAAACAGGTTCTTGAGAAAGCGCATATGGGTATTTATAAGGATAAGAGCCTTGCAGCCCTGCCAAAGGAATTTCTTGTGAAATATTTCAGAAAAATTAATGATGATACTTATCAGATAAAAGATGAAATTAAAAAATGTGTGGAATTCAGGCAGGCTAACCTTTTGAAAGACAGTTATCCCGAACATTGCCACCTTATCCTTTGCAGAAATGTGCTTATATATTTTACGGAAGAAGCTAAGCTTGAAATATACAAAAAATTCAACGATTCCCTTGTATCAGGCGGTGTATTATTTGTAGGAAGCACAGAACAGATAAGCAATTATAAGGATATTAATTATTCATCCCCAAGGTCGTTTTTTTATAAGAAAAATTAATAGGATATTAAGATTGGCGGGCTGCCCACGATTGTGGACAGCCCGTTAACTTTGCAAGGTTGAAACGTACTATTTATATTTTCCTGAACAGGCTTTCACAGTATTTTTTTACAAGATTTTTATCTGCCAGAAAATCTTGTGAACATTCAAAATATGTTATTTTGTCATAGTAATCAATTTTAAAATAAGGATTGATAATTTCTTCATACTGGGGAAGAAATATTCCTGATTTTTTGCTGTAACAGTTGGCAGCTTTAGCTTTGGTACGGAAGTCCTTATCCACATAAAAAGCAACACTTTTATGTATGGAACGGTCCTCGCCCGGAAGATAGTAATAATTTTTATAGTCGGGATAAAAATATTTAAGCTCTCCGGTGTAAATATTTATGCTGATTTTTGCAAGGTTACCACAGGCAGTAAAATAAAAATTGTTGTTGCCACCGGATATCCTTTTCGGAAGAAAACTGTCAAGGGCAAGTTCTATAATGACTTCCTTGCGGATACCGCCAACAGGAGTAACGGAATCGCAGACATCCGCGGAAACTATTTCATAGCAACCGGAAGTAAGGCAGTTATAGTTGATTACCGGGAGAATCTTAACCATGCCCATTACATCATCGTGGTTATGGAGCAAAAGAAGCTTAAGCAGGGAATCATCTGCCGATTTCAGGTATTCCTCATATACTTTTATAAGCTCACCGCCTGAATATTTATCATCCCTTGGAACCGACATAAAAGATTCAATGGATTTCTGCTTAAGATTTTCAAGCTTAAGCAAAGACTTAAGCATGCTTATGTTTTTATATATGTCGAAGCTTTCGATACCTGAAAAATCACATGGAATATGGTAAATATTACATTTTTTTATAATGAAAGGGATATCAAAACCACTGCCGTTGTAATGGACAATGACTGAAAATGATTTCACAAAATCAAGAAAATCCGAGATGATATCCGGTTCGCTTTCGGGAGTATCGCAAAACCATTGCCTGAACTTAAAACCTTCATCGTCACAATATACACATCCGATAAGGTATAAAATGGAAGTGGCGGGAGAAAATCCGGTAGTTTCAATATCAAAATACAAAACTTTCTCTTTAGATACATCGGGAATTCCGAAGAATGTATAGTCTGAATCTAATTTTTTATCATAAATAAGCATAAATTTCCTCTTTTTTATTTGTAAAAATATGTTAGTACAATTATATATTAAATCATCAAAAAATTGTAGTAATTTTATCAAAAAAGTAATAGAATATAAATCAGCATTTGAAAAAAATAAAGGAAGTGAAATCAATTGAAACGGAAAACATTTAAAGGTGGAGCACATCCTTATGACGGAAAGAAAATGTCAAGAGAGTGTCCCATCGAGATACTCAATCCGGGAGATACTCTTGTATATCCGTTATCCCAGCATATAGGTGCAATGGCTAAACCGCTTGTTAAAGCAGGAGACAGGGTTCTTGTAGGACAGAAGATAGCCGAAAAGGGAGGATTTATATCTGCCAACATACATTCTTCAGTGTCAGGAACCGTTAAGGCTATCGAAAAAAGGCTTGTTGCTACGGGAGGTATGGTAGATTCCATAATAGTTGAGAATGATGGTATGTATGAAGAGGCTGCTCCTATATTTTCAGGTAATCCCGATGAACTTTCCAAGGATGAAATTATAAAAATAATAGAAGAAGCAGGCATTGTCGGAATGGGTGGTGCAGGGTTCCCTACCAATGTAAAACTTTCACCAAAAAATGCTGATATTATAGATTCAATCATTGTCAACGGTGCAGAGTGTGAACCCTATTTAACATCCGATTACAGACGTATGGTTGAACAGACGGATAAGCTTGTAAAAGGACTTAAAATTGTCTTAAAGATATTCCCGGATGCTAAGGGATATTTTGGAATAGAAGATAATAAGCCTGAAGCAATAGAAGCACTTTTAAAAGCAACAGAGAATGAAGACAGAATAGAAGTCGTTCCGCTTAAGACAAAATATCCACAGGGCGGTGAACGAAGTATGATATATGCCGTAACAGGAAGAAAAATCAATTCCAAAATGCTCCCTGCTGATGTGGGATGCATTGTACATAATGTTGATACGATTTATGCAATATATAATGCTGTTTATAACGGAAAACCTCTTATAGAGAGGATTGTTACGATAACAGGAGATGCAGTGAGAACACCTAAGAATTTTCAGGTCAGAATCGGAACTTCTTTCAGGGAACTTATTGATGCAGCAGGCGGATTTACAACTGAACCTGAGAAAATTATTTCAGGCGGACCTATGATGGGCTTTTCGTTTTTTAACATTGATGTGCCTGTTGTCAAAGGTTCTTCATCATTACTGGCATTTATTAAAGATGATGTAAGTCATGAGGAACCATCGGCGTGCATAAGGTGCGGAAGATGTGCTGCAGCATGTCCGGAACATCTGCTGCCTATGAAACTTGCAGCACTTGCAGGCCAGAATGAGCCTGAAGAGTTTAAGAAACTTGGAGGAATGGAATGTGTGGAATGTGGCTGCTGTTCTTATGTATGTCCTGCAAAGAGACAGGTTACACAGTCCGTTCGCTCAATGAAGAAATTAATAATTGCATCGGCAAGGAAGAAATAGGAGGAAGGACATGAACGAAAAGATGTATAATGTGTCATCGTCGCCTCATGTACGAGACAAATCATCAACTAACAGAATAATGATAGATGTGTGTATTGCGTTGCTGCCTGCGTGCGTTTTTGGAGTTGTGAATTTTGGATTCAGGGCACTTCTTGTATTGGCAGTATCCGTAACATCATGTATTTTATTTGAATATTTTTATGAACGTGGAATGCACAAAAAAATAACCGTAGGTGATTTCAGTGCAGTTGTAACGGGGCTTTTACTTGGAATGAACCTGCCATCTACCATACCTATATGGATGGTTATACTTGGAAGTGCATTTTCAATTATCATAGTTAAACAGTTATTCGGAGGATTGGGACAGAACTTTATGAACCCTGCTTTGGCAGGAAGATGTTTTCTGCTTATTTCTTTTGCCGGTCAGATGACAAAATTTACATATGACGGAGTTACCGGTGCAACACCTCTTGCGGTTCTTAAGAACGGAGGAGAGGTTTCTGTGCTTAAGATGTTCCTCGGAACAACAGGAGGTGTAATAGGTGAGACATGCACAATTGCACTTCTTGCAGGTGGTATATATCTTATTATCAGAAAAGTTATAGCACCTACGATTCCACTTATTTATATCGGGGTATTTTCTGCTTTTATCCTGGTATTCGGCGGACACGGTTTTGATTTGGAATATTTAGCCGCACATCTTTGCGGCGGCGGACTTATGCTGGGAGCTTTTTTCATGGCAACAGATTATGTTACATCACCTGTAACTACAGGTGGAAAAGTCATTTTTGCGGCTCTTTTAGGCATCCTTACGGGATTATTCAGAATTTACGGTAATTCCGCAGAAGGAGTTTCCTATGCAATTATTTTCTGTAATCTTTTAGTGCCGCTTATTGAAAAAATAACGGTGCCTAAAGCATTTGGTGTTGTTAAAGAAAAGAAAAATAAGGAGGCGGTCTGATGAAAAAAATACTAAAGGACACATTGGCACTGTTCCTTATAACATTAATATCCGGTGTCCTTTTAGGCTTTGTATACAAAATAACCAAGGAGCCTATTAAAGAACAGGAGCTTAAGACGAAACTGGCTGCATACCAGACTGTATTCAGCGAACTTGATACAACCAAGGAAGCTGACGAAGATACTCTTAACAAAGCCCAGACGGCTGTTTATGATGCAGATTTTTCAGGAGTTGTGATACAGGAAGTTGTCATGGCTTATGACAAATCAGGGAATTATCTCGGAATGATAAT
>OKVP01000647.1_pt1 | contig 14838 bp, 20 predicted proteins | sample 1604821 | NCBI WGS metagenome assembly OKVP01 (sample SAMN01760946, study PRJEB22395) | human gut metagenome | reverse complement strand
GCATACCAAGCTACAAGCGGTGCAGTAATAACAATAGCTAATGCAGCACACTGCGGAGGTACTACTGCAAATATTGCTGAAACACTTCCAGCACAAATAATAGCACACGCTAAAGCTACATATGCAGGAGGTAACCAAACTACAGACGACACCCCAGCTCCTACACCAACAACTAAAAAAGTAATTACTATAAAATCTATCAGTGGTGATACTTATAGAAGTTCAGTATATAACAACTGGAAAAAAGATAATACTTGCAGACAGGGCGACTATGGTTATGGTGATTGCAATGGTTGCTGGTTCTTTGGTAGTCAATTTAACCAATTTAAGGGTAAATCTATTAGTAAAATTGAGCTTACTATTAAGAGAATTTCCGGTGGTTCTTATAGTGGAGTAGCATTACAAGTAAAAACTCATAACTACGCAAGTAGACCAAGTGGAAAACCTTCATACGGTTCTAGTTGTGGCAGTGTTAGCATTGCAGTTGGTGATAGTGGAAAATTAACTATTACTAACAGTACTATATTAAACGCAATATCAAACGGAACTGTAAAAGGATTTGGTATTCAGTCAGCATATAACTCAGGTAGTTATGCAGTATGTAGTGGTAGTGTAACAATGAAAGTTACTTATACAGAATAAAATTTAAAGGACTAGTTTAATCTAGTCCTTTTTTAACTAATATACAATATGAAACATGATATATAGGAGGTAATGCAATGGATGCTTTAAATTTATTAAATGCGATTTACAAAAGAGAATTGGCAGATGCCATTGAAAAGAAGGTGATGACTGAGGCTCAATGTGAGATTTATAAACAACAGGTGGAACAACTTAAAAAGCAATTGGAGGAGCTACAGAGTCCACCTAAAAAGTAGGTGAATGTATGAGTGATGAAAAAGTGCAAGAACTATTGTTAAAATTAATTGAAGATGTAGCAACAATTAATGCAAAACTAGACAGTATTAATGAGCAAAGATTAGCAAATAGAATGGACTTACTTGAAGCTCAGACCCGAGAGCAAGAGCGAGTAATAAAAGGTTTAGAAAATAGAAATAGCAAATTAGAGGAATATGTACGCAATACTTTAGTAGAAAAAGACAAAACAAATAAAGGTTTATGGACTTCCATAGGACTTGCTATGTTCAGTGTTGTGCTAACAGTAATAACAACTATTTTATTTTAGGAGGTGTTACACGTGAAACAATTTTTATTAAACCATCCAAAACTTAGAAATCCATATTTTTACTTGTCAGTGGTGGCACTTATATTCAGTGCTAGTGGAGTAGATTTTAATCAACTAACTAGTTGGCCACTATTTATAGACGCACTTAAAGGTATTATAGAAAACCCAGTGGCAATAATTGCAGTAATTACTGCTTTTCTAGGAATATGGAATGATAACTCAACAAAAGGATTAGACGGAATAAAACATAAATAATGAAAGGAGGGAAAAGCTACAATGATTTATAAGAAATGTATTATGACAATTGCAAAGAATGGTGCCACACTTGATGAAGATATATATTTATTTAGACTGGATAAAAATATTGAGTTGCATTTTACAATTGTAAATAACAAATATAAATTTGAAAAAAGTGACTTAAATAATATTATAGCACAAACTAATGCAGCATATTTCCAAATAAGATTATACAAAAGTGATGAAATAAAATATACTTTTGCAATACAACCTACACAAGACGGAGTGGCAGTACTTACAATAACAGACGACCTTATAAATGACCCTATTGAATTAGGTGAATATGATTTCCAAATATCTCTATTAGATGCCGACAAAACAAGTATGATTTCCATGCCTATTGTAAAACAACAGTTACATGTATGTGAGCCACTTGTGGATAATCAGGCAATTATGGGTAGAGCAGTGCTAGGGTTGAGTAGTTTAGCGAGTGGTGAGATAAAAAATGCTTTTGATAGTGAAGGTAATTATATTAGAGAAATCCATAATGATGGCGATATATTATCTGCGCAATTAATAAATAAATTTGAGGAAGCACTAGACACTAATACCAAAGCCATAAAAAGCCAAAACAGTAATTTGCCTCATATTATTTCTAGTAAAGTATTGACTACTGTACCTGCTAGTGATATAAAAATAAATGATGAAATTACTGTAAATAATATCTCTATTAATAAAGACAGAAGATATTATATAGAATTCTTAAATAGTAAAAAATTATGTAGTTTATTAATAAGCGAAGAGTATGGTGATTGTATTGCATGTAGTATAGGTAATTATTCTATAGAGGTACACAATAACACATTTAATATATCATTATACATTGATAAAATAAATACATCTGATATTATTGATACTTTTACTGATTTAGTTATATATGAAGAAGAAGTTAAATATTTAGATAGTAAGTATTTAGAAAATGATTTAGTATTACAAAATAGTATAAGTTTAGGAAGAGTAGGAAATATAGGAACAGGAAGTAGTGCTATAGGTAGTAATGTAATAGCTTCAGGTGATTGTTCACATGCTGAAGGAGCTGGCACAACTGCTAGTGGTACTGATTCTCATGCTGAAGGTAGTAATACGACTGCTTCAGGTTATGTTTCCCATGCAGAAGGCTCTACGACAACAGCTTCAGGTGTTAGTTCTCATGCAGAAGGTGATTATACAACTGCATCAGGTGTTAGTTCTCATGCAGAAGGGTATGGAAGTAAAGCTTCTTCTCAATTTCAACACGTACAAGGTAAATATAATATTGAAGACAAAAATCGTAAATATGCTCATATAGTAGGTAATGGTGCTGGTGATGCTAAAAGGTCAAATGCCCACACATTAGACTGGAAAGGTAACGGATGGTATGCAGGTAAATTATCTCAAGAAGGTACTCCTACTGATGATAAAGATTTAGCAACTAAAAAATATGTAGATGATAATATATTACTTGAACAACTACCTATATTAAGAATTGATGAAACTAATAAACGTATATATGTTAATTGTAATAATATGGGAACATATAAAAAATACTTTGTACCAAATAAATATGCTAATGTATATGGATTCTCATTTATTTATACAAATGAAGATAGTAGCGAAACAGAAATAGCCCTTATTGGCGGTGCTATGACTAGAGATGATTTTATATTGTGTGCAAGAAATACTGATACTTTATTTATACTTATACTAAGTGGTACAGATAAATACAAATATACTAAAAGTACTAAAACCCTAGAAAAAGGTTTATATGGATATTTAAAAATAGGAAATACGCAAGAATATGCACCAACAGAAAATTATAATCCTGCAACTAAGAAATATGTAGATGATAAAGTCGCTAGTTTGCCTCAACTATCCTTTAATGAAGCTGGTGAATTAGTTGTAACAATAAATGGAGTTAGTAAAACTTTTGTACCTAAATCTTAATAAAAAATAAAGAGGTGGTAAATAATGAAGACTAAAAATGGTTTTACATTATTAGAAAACGCTAAAGATGTAAAAAATTGGTTGGCAAAACAACACGTAAGTAGAACAATAACAAAATTACAAGTACACCATATGGATATGCCAAGTTATAGTACCTGGGAAAAAACTGATAAAAAAGTATTTGCAGAGCCACACTTTGGACGTACTGAGTCCTTGGATAGTTACGGTAAAAGTAAATGGCATAGCAGTGACGGACATGGACATTATATTGCACAACACTTCAACGTATTTCCAGACGGAAAAATAACAACTGGAAGAAATTTAAACTCAACTCCAATTGGTATTAAAAAATGGAATGAGAATGCCATATGTATTGAGATTTATGGATGTTTTGACAAAGGTCGTGACAAGATGACAGCTGCACAAAAGAAAGCAGTAATATATCTATATGGAGAACTATGTAAGAGATTCCATATTCCGGTCAACACTACTCATATAAGACCACACTGTTGGTTTACAGCTAGTGGAGCTTACTTAGGAAAATATAGTGCTAGTAGAAGTGCTAAAACTTGTCCAGGTACTGCGTTTTGGGGCTATGGATGCTCACCTAAAGGCTTTGCTCATTTTATAAACGATGTAAAGAAATATGTTAATGGCAAAGAAGAACCTAAAAAAGAAGAATCCAAAACTGATACTAAATTTAAAGAATATATAGCACGTTGCACTACTAACGGACTTAATTGTAGAAAAGGACCTGGAGTAAAATATGACGTAGTTGATACAATAGATAAAGGAGTAGCAATAACAATAGTTGAAGAAAAAGAAGTTGATGGCGGTACTTGGTGTAGAGGAAAAGCTGACTACTGGGTAAATAAAAAATATTTAGAATTTGTTAGATACGTATAAATTTATAAGAGTTCCTACATAATAAATGTAGGAATTTTTTTTATTTAAAATAGTTGATTAATTATATGAGTAGTGATATAATTATCTTAATAAAAGATAAAAGAGGAGTTGTTAATAATGAGAGATTTAAAATTTGGTGTTGAAATTGAGTTCTTTGGTGCAAACTATGTAACAGTTATAGAAAAACTTAGAGCAGCAGGTATATCAGTAGCAGATTTTAGTGGATATACTCATAAAGTTATACCTCAATGGAAACTTACAACAGATGCAAGTGTTACTTCACGAGATACTGGATTATATAGAGGCTTAGAACTTGTAAGTCCGATACTATACGGAGATGAAGGTTTAGACGAACTTCAAAAAGTATATGAAGTATTAAATAGTTGTGGAGCGAAAGTGGATAAAACTTGTGGTACTCATGTACATTTTGATATAAATGATTTTACTGTACAAAATTGTAAGAACTTTTTAAACTTATACTATAATTATCAAAATGTTATAAATTACTTAGTACCTCCTAGTAGACGTAGAAATGAGTATTGTAAACCTCTTAGAAAAGATGATTTAGTAAAGATTAATCAAGACTGGGTAACAAGTATAAGCGATATATCATATCTACTAAGTACAAGATATCGCAAGGTAAACCTTCAAAGCTATGTAAAATACGGAACAATAGAAATAAGACAACATGGTGGAACAACTGAATTTGACAAAATGGAATCTTGGATAATATTAATGTATCAATTATTAGCCAGTGCTAAACAAGAAGAAAAAATAGATTTATGTTGTAGACCATACACAGTAACACTTAAAAATTTAAACCGATTATTAAAAAGAACAAACTTAGATAATACTTGTATAGGTGATTACCTAACAACAAGATTTAATAACTTTAAGGAGGTGGCATAGTATGTTAACATTAGACCAATATAGAGAGATATGCAAGGTAAAGGACGGAAGTCCTTTTACCTGCAATATAAATATAAATACGTATATTGACGGTGTGAGATTTAGATTAGCTCAATGGTATGGCATACCTGAGGAACAAATATCAGATGAGTTCATATATAAATTTTTAAAAACTTTGGATAAAACAGGTGAATAATTATGTAAGTAGCAGTATAATATAATTAATAAAAGATAAATAAAAAGAAAAAAGGGGTTGTTATTAATGAGAAAAAGTATAGAAGCTATAAAAGGAGATAAATTACAAAACATAAGAAATAATCAAATATATACAGTGGCAGATGTTTGTGGTGAGTCACTAGTTTTAACAGATGAGAATGGCGTTAGTAAAATAAACAAATTAGCTACAATAAAAAGATGGTTTAAAATGTATGAAGAATATGTAGCTCCAGTAGTAATAGATGAATATAGAACTAGAAATAACCGTCGTCCATTACCTGCTCAAACTGGTATTGAAGTTAATAGAGATGATGTAAATACAGTCATAACTAATAATGGATGCTTCCCTAGCCAAAAGAAGGAATATCTAGGAGTATATAAAGAAGGTCAACGTGGTGCAGTATGTATGATAAGATTTAGTAAAAAAGGTAATATGCACATAGACATGAAACCTAGTGTATATGAAAAATTAGACTCAAATTATAGATACACATTAGAAACTAGATATGACACTGGTATATATGATAAAACTAGAGGTTACTTTAGAATAAGTGGAGTAAATGATTTAGAAGTATTACAAAATGTAATAATAGCTGCAACAATGTAGGGGGAGAAAACTCCCCTAACTTTATTGGAGGTGCGATATGAAATTAAAAATTGACAAAGGTATTAAATTTAGGGGTAGCTCCTTGTTTGTAAAAATGGGTAGAGATGAGTTGGAATATTTAGATGTTATTAAGTCCTTTAACTCATATTACCATAAAAGTAAAAATATGTGGGAACTACCCAAAGTAGCATTTAAAACTATACTAGATAAGTGTAGTAATTGTGCTATTGATATAATTGGTAAAATACCTAAAGAATTTGAGAATTATTTAGAATTACTGGATAACTACGATAAGCCACTAGCTGAATATAAAAGTAAAACTACACCATATAGTTATCAGATGGAAAGTTTCCTATACTCTAAAGACCATACTAAATTTCTTCTAGCAGATGAGCAAGGACTTGGTAAGACCAAACAAGCCTTGGACATAGCAGTGAGTAAAAAAGAACAGATGAAACATTGTTTGATTGTATGCGGAGTTAATGAGTTGAAGTGGAACTGGGTACATGAGGTGGCAGTACATACTAACGAACGTGCTCATATATTAGGATTTAAAGATGGTAAAATTGGTAGTGTACATGATAGATTATTAGACCTACAAAATAAACATGATGAATTCTTCCTTGTAACTAATATTGAGACCTTAAGAGATGTTAAAATACAAGAGTACATTAAAATATTGTGTACGTGTGGAGTAATAGGTATGACTATTATTGATGAGATACATAAATGCAAGAACTCTACTAGTATGCAAGGTAAGGCCATTCATTGTTGCTGCACATATTATAAGTTAGCACTAACTGGAACGCCGATAATGAATGCTGCTATAGACCTATACAATGTATTAAAATGGCTAGAAGTTGAGAATCACAGTTTAACTCAGTTCAAGAATCATTATTGTATTATGGGTGGATTTGGTGGATATCAAATAGTTGGTTATAAACATCTCAATGAATTACAGAGTAGATTAGACAAATATATGTTGAGAAGGAAAAAAGAAGATGTATTAGATTTACCACCTAAGATTTATACTAATGAGTTATTAGAGATGGATGTAGGTCAGACTAAAATATATAAAGAAGTAGAGCAGACTATACAAGATAACATTGATAAGATACTTTTACTACCAAATCCATTAACTGCATTAATACGTTTGAGACAGGCTACTGGCAATCCAGATATTCTGACTACTCATAAAGTGAACAATGTCAAATATAAACGTATGGAAGAATTAGTTGAGGAAGTAGTTAACAATGGAGGTAAAGTTATCATTTTTAGTAACTGGGCAAAAGTAATTGAACCTGCCGCTCAACTACTAGAAAAGTACAATCCAGCTTGTATAACGTCTGAGGTCAAGAACAAGGATGAAGTACTAAGGGAGTTCAAAGAAAACGCTGATTGCCATGTTATATTAGGTACAATCGGCTGTCTAGGTACTGGGTTTACTCTTAATGAAGCTAATACAGTAATATTTTTAGATGAGCCTTGGACGAGTGCTGATAAACAACAAGCTGAGGACAGATGTCACAGAATAGGAACAAAAGGTACAGTTAATATAATTACTCTAATATGTAAGGATACTATAGATGAAAAAGTACATAACATAGTTAATAGTAAACAAGAATTATCAAGTAAAGTAGTTGATAATAAAAAATTATTTAAAGAGATTATGGAGGGATAGATATGAAAATAATAGATGGAAAGATGTATTATAGTCTTACTGAGATTGGAGCCATTATTGGTAGAACAAAAGCTACCATATTAAGATGGTATGAGTATGAAGAAATGTTACCCGTGGAACAACGTACATTACCTGAATACATAACATTAGGAGAACAACATGCTAAATATTTTGCAGCACATGATGTTGATACTTTTGTAAACTTTATGAAGAAAACTAAAAGAGGCACTATGAAAAATGTCAGTGATAAATACAATGGCAACTTAGTAAATAACCGATAATTTCTATACTATATATAGTGATATGAGCTCATATGACCTACTTAAAATAGGTTTTATAGGGCTCATAGATTAATTACTTAAGGAGGGTAAAAAATGAAGGAATTAAGGGTTTTATTAGCTGAACTAGCTGAGATAAAAGAACTGAATAAAAAGAATAAAGAGCGTGAAAATAACTTGATAAAGAGTACTAAAACTATGTTAGATGAGCAGGGAATTACTAAAGGTGAATATGATGGCATAAAAGTTTCTTATACTGCTAATACTAAAAGTGAATTAGATGATGATACACTTATTCAGATATTACTAAATATGGCACAAGAAAAACCTGAGATAATGGATTGTCTAGTGCCAACATATACTATAGATGAAGATAAGCTAGAAGAATTAATGTATGGTGGAATAATAAGTACAGATGACATAGCACCTGCTTATAGAGAGAAAACATATAAAACTTTAAGAGTAAAGAGGGTGAAATAATGGCACTTCCTGGATTCAATGTAAAAAAAGTACCTACTGTACAAAATAAACTAATAGAAGAAATTGTAGACTATTTAAATACTAGAGCAGGAACTAAATATAAACACGATGCTAAAAATACTGTCAAATACATCTCAGCTCGTTTAAAAGAAGGTTACACAATAGAGGACTTTAAATATGTAATAGACGTTAAAGTTGCTGAGTGGGGAGGAACTAATATGGAAATGTATATTAGACCACAAACTTTATTCAGTAATAAAATGGAAAATTATGTCAATCAACCAATGCCACGTAGTAACCGTGCTAGTTATCAAGTTGAGAATGACTATAAACACGACACAACTAATAGAAGGATTTAATCCTTCTATTTTTTTTATACTCAAGTTAGTAAAATAAACAAATTTTCTATACTATATAAAAAAACCTTTTTTATTTTAAAAATTTTTTAAATTCGTAGTTAGCAAAATCGACTTTTTTACTATACTATATATAAATAAATAAATTAGTTAGACTGAAAATAAATAAAGAATCGGTCGGTGGAAGATTATTATGCACCGAAAGTGCATAATTCTCTCAACTAAAAAAGGAGGAATTTATATGATAAGTACTAATAATTATTTAGTAGTTACACCTGACAATTATTTTTTATGTAATGATATTAGACATATTATTAATAGTATTAAACATAGCTGCTATAGATTAAATGCTACTCAATTAAAAAGTTTTAATAGTTGTATTAGAACACATATTAAAAATGATAATTTTAGAGAACCTATTAAAAAGGGAGGTACTAGAAATAAGTTTATAATTAAAGATAATATATATGTAGTAAAGTTGAATAAAGAAGAAATAAAATTATTTTTTAGTTAGTAAACTACACAGTTTTTCTATACTATATATGTAACTTATTTTATTAAATTATTTTTATATTATTTTAATTTTTATTATTTTCTTATATGACCCAATAGTGTATAATAAGAGAGTAGGTGATTAACTTCATATAACCAACTAATAAGAAATTATTAACAATCCCCATATACATCCCAGTGGCTTGGTAACCCACTGGGATTTTTTTTTATTTAAACTAGTTAGTAAATATTGTAAAATTTATATACTATATGTGTAACACAAGATAAATAAAATTTGAGGAGTGATTTATATGAGATTAAATTTAACAAATAACAAAGAGGATAGACAACTTGTATTAGCTAAGGAACAAGAGGGAAAAATAAACTTAGTTAACTTACTTAAAAAGTATGGTGATGTAGTAGATTATATGACTGAACCAATGGTAGCTAATTTTTATGGAGTGCCAAATAAAACTATTAAAACGTTAGCAACTAGAAATGAAAATGAGTTAAAGGGATATGGATATAAAGTATATAAAAAAAGTGAAATTCTAAAGTTTCAAGATGAAACTTTAGAAAATGTACCAAATAGAGGATTGAGATTATATCCAACTAAAGCGGTAATAGTAGTAGGTATGATGTTAACTGACAGTCCAGTGGCTGAACAATTAAGAAGGGATATAATGGATATATTATTTGGTAATGAAATCGCGATACCAACTGAAAGCACTATTAGAAATGTAGTTAGCACTGAATTAGATAAAAGAGTTCCACAATTAGTTGGTTGTAAAGATGCTCAAGTAAAAGCCATTGTTAAAAGTGTAAAAGGTAATTTGAGAATTAAGAGTAAAAAACAAAACTATGCAGATTATGAAACTGTAATGGCATGGTTATTAGGAAAATATGGTGTATATAAACTGGAGGATATACCATTTAGTGATGACTTATTTGTTGATATAAAAAACTTCATCATAAAATTACAAGCAGTTGATAATAGACAAAAAAGATTATTTTAGTAGTTAGTAAAACAATGATTTTTTCTATACTATATATGTAAGGAACATGGGAAACCTCCTTATATACTCAACCCTTAATATCTATTTGTTTTTTACCTCGATACCTCCCCCCTTTGGTATCGAGGGTTTTTTTATGTTAGTAAAAGTTCATTTTTCACTATACTATAACTAAAGGAGGTTTTACATATGTATGATGTAAAAGAATTTAAATTTATTAAAGATAAATGTTGGTTCAGAACTAACTGCCCTATGTATGGCACAAAAGATTGTAACTGTAGTTGTAGTGTATATTTTCAATATTATTATTTAGTCAACTTAGCGAATATTCCACCAAATAAACAACAGCCTGAAGACTTGAAGTTGAGTGCAGGTAATGATATTAAAAAGTATGAGTATCTTAATAGTATAAAAGAAAATATCAATGACTTTGTACATGATGGATGTAACTTGTATCTATATAGTCCTTACTTTGGTAATGGGAAGACTACGTGGGCAATAAAGTTGATGAGTAAATATTTTAGTAATATTTGGAATGGTAATGGCACACGTTGTAGAGGACTATTTATCAATGTAGATGAATTTCTAATGGCCAAAAGAAATGCGATAAAACGACCTGATATAAGACTAGAAGAAATGGAGAAATTAATCCCAACTGTAGACTTAATAGTGTGGGATGACATAGGAGTAACTAAGTTAAAAGAATATGACCATCAAATATTATTCAGCTTAATTAATCCACGTATAGTCAATAACAAAGCTAACATATTTACAAGTAATGTTATTGATGAGCAATTGGACGATAATATTGGAGGTAGATTGTCGAGTAGAATATTAGATACAAGCACGATAGTTGAATTCACCAACAAAACACAAAGGAAACCAAAAGAGGTGAGAATATAATGGTACAGTTACAAGCAATAAATGATATATTGAATAATAATAATTTAGATGCGTATACGAGTCAAGGGATAACAAAAGAGTACTTTAAAGACTATCAAGATGAGTTTGACTTTATATGTACTCACTTTAGAACTTATGGAAAAGTACCTGACTGGGAAACATTCATGGGAAAATTTCCTGACTTTGATGTTGTTGAAGTATTAGAGCCACTAAAATATATTATTTATAATCTAAAAGAAAACTATCTATTTGACCAAGGAGTGGCACTATTTCAAGCTAGTGGTGATGTATTAGAACAGAATGCCTTTGATGGCTTACAACATATAGTCACAAGGGCACAACGACTACTTGACCAAACTGTTCAAAGTAATGGTGTAAATATTAACAACATGGTTGATGAGAAAATAAAGGACTTAGAGAATAAACGTGCTAAAGGCGGTATGTTAGGAATTGGTAGTGGCTTACCTGAACTAGATAAGATACTTAATGGATGGCTGCCAGGTGAAGAACTAGTAACTATAGTTGGTAGAGTCAACCAAGGTAAATCTTGGTTATTACAAAAGTTTCTAACAGAGGCAAATAAACAACATAAAAAAGTATTACATTATAGTGGTGAGATGGGAGTATTACAAGTAGCATATAGAAATGATACTTTAGGTATGAACTACACAAACTCTCAATTAATGAGAGGTACAATAGCAGATGGAGATTATACTCAATATATTAATGACTTAGAGACTAATAAAAAATTACCTCCATATATAGTAGTAACACCAGTAGACTTTGGAGGTAAAATGTTAACAGTGAGCAAACTACGTGCTCTTATAAAAGAGTATAAACCAGACATAGTTGGTATTGACCAAATATCATTAATGGAAGATGAGAGACGAGCAAAGGGAGACCAAACAAGAACTCAGTACACTCATATTGCACAAGATTTATTTAATATGAGTACTGAATTTAGTATTCCAATTATAGTTGATGCTCAAGCAAATAGAAATAAAGCGGATATGGACAAACCTGAGAATCCTGAATTAGCAGACATAGGCGAGAGTGATGGTATTGCTCAGAATAGTAGTAGGGTTATATCTCTTGTGCAGACTAAAGCGGGATTGAGTCTTAAAATAACTAAGAATAGATATGGAGAAAATAATAAGCAATTATTATATGTGTGGGACATAGACAACGGTATTTTCTCATTTGTGACTGAACAACTGGAAGATGGAGCTGAGATTGAGCCACAATTACCACTTAGAAATAATAATAAAATAAATGATGTAACTGATGTTTTCTAGTTAGTAAAATGGCACTTTTTTCTATACTATATATGTAGAGGAAATGTGGAGGCACATTCTTCTACTCATAATATAACTCCCCTTTTTTACCCTGGCATTGGAGCGGACAATGTCAGGGGTTTTTCTTTTTTAAATTGTTAGTTAGTAAATTCTAAAAATATAATATAATATATTTAAAGGAGTTGATTATATGTTAACTGGTAGAAAAATAAGAGAAATGGAAATAGAAAAAGATTTAGTAAGAGAATTAAAATGGCTGATAAATAAAGCAGTGGACGAAGGGGACTTAATGTTTGAGCACCTAGACCCATTGTTTGATTTATTATATAAAGTACAGGAGGGGTAAATATGAAGTGTGAACAATGTGAAGAACGATTAGATTATGATTATCTAGTATTAGAATTACCTGATTATTGTGGTTACAAAGAATTAAACTTTTGCAGTACTGAGTGCCTAGATGAGTGGATAGAAGACCATAGTAGATGGGAGTTATGTGAAGATGATTAATGTGAATGGCATGGAACTTGATACAACGTATCAACAGTTATTAATTGATTTAAAAGGTAGTTTGATGAGTAATGGAATATTTTTATTGAATGATATAAAACCCACAGGAGATAACATCATGATAACTTGTCCAGTACATAAAGATGGACATGAACGAAAGCCCTCTTGTGGGGTTTCTATTGTTCCAAAATATCAAGGGAGTAAAATAATAGAGCCTGGCACAGTACATTGTTTTACTTGTGGTTATACTGCGTCACTGATAAGTTTTATTAGTAACTGCTTTGGCTATAACGATGGCGGAGTATTTGGGAATAAATGGATTAAGGCTCAATATAATACAGGGCTAACTCATAAAACCCGTAAGGTGGAGCTAAATTTAAGTAGGCAGAGAATTACTCAAGAAGAGCTACCAAACGTCCCTGAGGAGGTGTTACAAGGTTACAGATACACTGTTGGTTATATGTATAGTAGAGGTTTGACCAATGATATAATAGAACAGTTCGACATAGGGTATGACAGAAAAGATGATTGTATAACTATCCCAGTTACCAACTTAAAAGGTGAAGTAAAGTGGATACAACGTAGAAGTATTATAGGTAAGAGATATTATATACCAAGTGGCATAAATAAGACTGATTATCTACTGGGAGCAAGTGAAGTGTTGAGACAGAAATTATATAAACAGCCAGTATATATAGTTGAATCTCCATTTAATATGTTAACTCTTTGGAAGTTGGGTCATCCCGCAATATGTATATTTGGTACTGGAGGAGGAAATCAGTATTCTATGTTGAATAAATTACCTATAAGACATTATATAATAGCACTAGACCCAGACGAAGCTGGCAAGAATGGTAGTAGAAAATTGCTGCACAACTTAGGTAAGACAAAACTGTTAAGCAAGGTAAATTATATAGACCAAAGGGATATCAACGAGTTGGACACAGAATTTAAAAAATTAAAAATTTCTCCAATAAATTTATAAAAAAGTGTTGCATAATTATATAAATGCCTATATAATTATGTTAATAAAACAAATAAAAAAGGAGAGATATAAATGAAAGAAGAATTTTATAAAGATGATAAAAAGAACTTTTGGACTATTCCAGTTAAAATAACAGATTTAGATGCTTTTAAAGAATTTGTTCAACTGTACAAAGAACTATTATACGATGAAAGAATAGATGAAGGTATAAGAAATGAGTATGAATTAAAATTAAAGGATTGGTTAGACAGAAAGTGTTAATAATCTTATTAAGAATATGAGAAAGTAGATAGAGGTTAGTTATTAAAATTATATAGTGTTTGGGGGAACACTTAATAATTCCCCTACTATAATTAAAAAATATAAGTTACCAGGGGGAATGATGTATGTTTAATGATGTAGTTAAAGTTTATGGTTTAAAACACACTGATGAGGAATTAGTAAGAGATTATCAAGCAGGATTGCATGATGAAGTTATTGCCTACGTATTTGAAAAGAATAAAAGTTTATTTTACCAAGTAAGTAAAAAATATGTTGGTGTAAGTGATGATGAAGTTACAAGTGTAATATTAGAACAAATATGGAAATGTTTTGAAAACTTTGATGCTGAAAAGAGTACTAGTGGTAAATTAACTTCTATGATATGTGTTTATATTAAGAACGCTCTTAGAACTCTAACACAAAGTAATGCAAGTAATAAGAGAAAAGCCAATAACGGCGACCAATGTACTCCAATGAGTTGTTATGAAACAACTGAAGATAGATGGGAGGAAGCAAGTGTTGAAGATGAATATGACAAAGTTG
>OKVP01000635.1_pt1 | contig 15062 bp, 12 predicted proteins | sample 1604821 | NCBI WGS metagenome assembly OKVP01 (sample SAMN01760946, study PRJEB22395) | human gut metagenome | reverse complement strand
ATAGACTTAAAACAGGTAATAGAAGAATTTAATACTCAATTAATGAGAGAGTTGGACTACAATTTTGAAGCTATGAATGCTATCAAGTTTAAAAAGATGTTTGAAGATAGTAAAGAAGTATATATCCCTTCTATATATAGTGAATATAGTACCGAAAAAGTATTAATAATGGAAAAAATAATAGGTATAAAGTTAAGTGATATTTCAAAAATAAGAGAATTAGGTTGGAGTACTAAAAATATAGCGGAAATAGAAAGTGTCAAATGACACATAAAAAAAGGATAGCACGCCATCACTTCGTGAGCCGTGTCAGTAAGAGCAGGAGGATAAGAATATGAGTAACTACAATGAAAACAACTATGGAGGCGGTGGATTTTACACACCGAATGATCTTCAGGGAGGCAGTGGAAATAATAATGCATATCCATCAGGCGGTGGACAATACCAGTTGAACCAATATAACCAGGGTAATTCATACTCCAATGGAAATTATAACAATAATTCCTATAATCAGGGAGCATCACAGCAGTCTTATAATGGCTACAACAGTGGTTACAATGGTGGTAATATGAATCAACCATATAATAACCCATATGGTAATCCGTATGGAAATAATGGATACAATAATTATCCTAAAGAGTCAGCAGGCTTTGGAATTGCGTCTATGGTACTTGGAATTATTTCCATTGTGTTGATGTGTTGGCCGTATGTATCCATTCCTACATCTATAATCGGATTGATACTGGGAGCCGTGGGATGTAAAAAAGTGGCAGGAAAAGGAATGGCGGTTGCGGGAGTTGTGTGTTCATTGATTACATTAGGTATAGCACTTATTATTGTTGCAACCGGAGTTTCACTTTTAAATAATCTGGGAATTATGTAGGATTTTTGTTATGTATATTCGCTATAAACACATAGTTCCTATAATTTTCGTTATTGTATGTGCATCGCTGGTTGTTATTAAACTGGGTAATACAAATCTTGCTAGGGAATTACCATATGATTGTTATATATATAGAAAATATGGTATTTATTGTGCAGGCTGCGGTGGTACAAGAGCAGTTATGGAATTCCTAAATGGGAATATATTTGCAAGTATAAAATATCACCCGGCTGTTGTATATTCTGCCGGGTTGATGATATACATGATGTTTGAATATATCAGATCAATAGTAAAAAAGACGGAGCTGGTCATAAGTCCGGTTCCGTTTTATTTATTAATTGGAGTAATTATACTCCAATGGATTTTTAAGGATTATATGTTGATCTTTTGTGGTAGGAAAATCATATGAAATATGGGTGGCTGACCTTATTAGGAGAGGGCTGATATTATCGGAGAAAACGAAGGCGATGGATTGTATCAAGTTATAGTGGTCTGATGTTCAGTATTTGAGGAGGAGTTTATGGTAAAACGAAGTAAAGTAATAATTGTCTGCACAATGTTCTTGCTTTCTTTGAGTATATGTGGTTGCGGTGGACTTGCAGGAAAGCTGGAGAAAACCTATGATCAGTATAATAATGGAGAGATTTCATATGAACAGGCAAGCGAGAAACTGGATAAGTTTAGGGAACTTGCAGATGGTTCAGAGGCACAGAGTAAAATTGATGAACAGGAAAACGAGCTTATTGAACTTCGAGCATCCAAATATGCTTTTGATGCTGCTGGGCAGTCAATGACAGATGGGAATTATGAAAGGGCATTGTCCCAGTATGAGCGGGTGATAGAAAAAGATACAAATTATGAAGCAGCTCAGACAGGTATTGATACAGCAGGACAGAAATACCTCGAGACTGTTCATGAACAGGGGAAAGCGTATGTTGATGACGGGGATTATCAGAAAGCAATCAAGTATTATGATGCGTCAGAAAGAGTTTATGATGATGGCAGTGCTGCAACGTGGGTAACAGAAACTAACGCAGAATATAAGACTAATCTTGAGAATAAACTGGCTGAATATTCTAAAAATAAAGAATATCAGGAAGCCATAGTTTGTTGTGATGAACTGCGTGATTATTTCGGAGATGATTCGTATGGAACTAAAAGATTGGAATTAGAAAATGCATGGTCTGATCAAGTGCTTGTAGATTCTGAGAAATTGTTAAGCGAAGAAGAGTATGCGGAAGCCTCAAGCATGGTAAAGATAGCAATGGCAAAGGTGACGGATACTGGGGCATTGCAGGAGCAGCTTGATAGGATAATAGAATATACTCCAGTGGATATAACTACGTTGACACCAACAAAGGAATCAATCCCGGATGATTTTACCGTTGAAAAATGGACAACAACAGATAAGACAAATACAGGTGAGGACGGATATACAGGAGTAAAAATTGAGGACTATTGTTTTACTGGCGGTATTTTTGACAACGAAAAGATAAAATATAGGCGGTATTATCAATTAGACGGAAAGTATGATACCCTTACGGGCATATTGGCAGTTCATGCGGATTCAGAAAAATATGATGAGTATAAAGATGAATTTGGGATTTCGGTGTATGTTTTAGGCGATGACAATGAATTGTTATATACATATAAAGACGTAATCGCAGATTATCTTCATTGTGACGAACCTCCTGTTAGTTTTACGATAGATGTTAGTGGCCAAAGTCAGATAATGATTGCGTATGTATCAGTGGTAGGTCTCAATGTTTTACAATATTACGACGCATCAATGACAGGGGGACTGTTAAATATGGAATTAAAGAAGACATATGAGCCAAAGTAGGATATTTAAGGTTTTCCAATAATATTGACATGAAAAAATAGCAGGTATTCGGGTTTTAAGAATTCCTGCTATTTTTTATGCGATCAGTTGCAATAAAGACAATAAAAAATGCACTTTAGACATGCTTTTTTTTGCACATAAATGGCTATGGTAAAATATAGAAGAGTATTGGCGAACAAGAGTATAGAGGCGGAGAGAATAAATATGGATTTAAAAACGATCATTAGAGAAATGAAAAATGGCAATTTTAATAATTATGTGGAATTTTACAACATTACCAGTGGGTATGTATCTGTAATAATCCATAACATTATTGGAGATTCATTGTATGTGGATGGGGTGTTTACAGATATATACAATGAAATATACAAGTATATTAATTCAGCTCCTGATGGGGTAGGCTTCTTACAGTGGATGGGTAAGGTTGTCACAATTAAAGCCTATGAATTTGTAAAAGAGAACTCAGACGATGCCGGTGCAGATAATGTGACATACACTATGAAAGGTGATGTATCACAGGATGGTTTGACTATATTTATTCCTGAGGTGGCACTTTCAGATAATGACTTTCAGAAAAAAGTATTCAGTACCGTAATGAACGGGGATCTTGAACACAAAACAGTGTTCTTTCTATATTATATCAGTGGACTTTCTGATCAGAATATCGCAAGCAGTATCCATATAAATGTGGAAAAGGTAAAGCATATTGTGGGAGATATACATAATGCTTTGAAAGATATGGTTATGTCTGTGTACGGAACCAATACGAAGACAATGTTACAGCTTGACATCAGACATGTGTTCTGGTCAATGTTTGTAAATGGGTATAGATATATTTTAAGCGATATACCTGAGAACATGCTTATGTATGGTAAGAGTGATGGTACATTTAAATCAATGGTAGCCGGGACAGCAGCCGGAGGTGGTGCAGGTGCCGGCGCAGTGATTGGCGGGGGAGTGAAATCTACTGTTCCCGGAATTGGGGCAAATAGTTCGCCTGGAATTGGCACGGCAGGTGCGGGACTTAAAGGCGATTTAGTGAAGAATACAGGAATAGGAAGAACAGGAATAAGACCTGATATAAAAAGTGCTGCAGACGATGCCAAGGGAGCATTTAAAGGCATAGAGGTGGCAGATGCCGGCATCGGAAAATTTGCTTCCGGTGAACATATTGCCAAGCGGGTAGCGGAAGTATCTGTTGACGCTGCTTCAAAAGGTTTTTTTGGAACAGTTGCAGGCAAGGCTACGGTAGCATTGGCATCCCTTGCAGTTGTCGGTGGTATATGCGGTGGTGTATTTTTCTATCTCGGCAATAAGCCTAAGGATGATAATAATACAGATGATAAAGGTAAAGTGGCGGTTACAACAGAGGTGGTATCAAGTGACACTGCAACAGATGAAGATACTACAGAAGAGATTACAACTGAAGAAATAGTAGAGAGTTCCGATATGTACAATGTTCGTATTGAGATGATCCCAGAATTGTATGGAGATACAGAATATGTGTATATAGATGGAGATAAATATGGAGCTTTAAAAGAGGCTGTGGAAGGAGACAGCCAGGAATTTTCACCTAACAAAGAGTCGGGAATCCTTGGGACAGACAGCATATATGGCTATTGCAGTTCAGGAGTAGAGCAGTGGGATACATACAGCTACGATACGTTTGCACAGAATCTCGGAACAAATAAGTGGGTTATAGTAAAAAGAAGTGACAGCCGGGTGTTAGATTTGAATTATTGCAACACTACTTTTGGACAACCAAGCTATGTTTCAAAAAAGTATGATGTGGAGACGGGAAATGAATTGACTTTGACTGATCTTGGCATTTCAGAAGACGAATTTAAGAATATTATTAAACAACGGCTTACAGAAGAATATAGCACAAACAGCAGGTATAGTTCACTTGCTGATTCTTTTGGAAGCGATAGTGTGCAGAAATGCATAGATTGCAGGGTCGATAAGGCCTGTGAAGTTTTGTATCATACATATAATACGGATTTTGATGAATATTCTACTGATGATAAGACGGTAACACTCTGTGACCAAATATTCTTTGACATGGTACATGACGGAATTGTGTTCAACTGGAACACAGCATATACTTCTGGGGAAATATCTGATGGAGTTACGGTATTTGTTCCATATAGTGACTTTGCAGATTTTAACGAAGACTATCTTCCGGATGATAATACATTTTCAGGTGAAGTAGATGGCACTATAAGTATTGATGTGGATTCTGATGGACAGGCAGATTCTATTGAATCAATGTATAACTATGACAATAGCTGGTCAGATGCTGTTGTTGTTAATGGAACTACTCTTGCAGATGATTTAGGAGATGTTTCGCCTAAGAACAGGTTTGTTATAAAAAAATCGGATGGTAGCTGCTATATGATCCTTACATATGCATCAGGAAGCATGTATCATTATAGTTTTGATGAAGAAAGAACATTTTATACATATGTTTATGATCTTACAAGTGGCGAACCTAAGTCGCTTGTAGACGGAACGACCAATATACGAGCAATATGTGCATCGGGAGAATATGTTTTTTGCCAGGATATGAATACCGGGGAATACGGATATTATTCTATTTCTAATGATGGATTGGTATATGAGCCGGATGCGTATACGGATGATACGGCACTTAGAAGATGCTATGGACTGTATTCAAGAGAGCTTGTTAGAAACAGTAATATGTACGCACAATTTGGACTTGTATATATAGATGATGATGATATTCCTGAACTTGTTATGCAGGATTCGTGGGAGGTGGCTCCAACTGCGGTATATTCATTTTATAATGGCAGGTTAGTAAGGCAAGGTGTGGGACATCCTTTAGGCGGCGGATATGTGGAGAGAGAAGGGATTTTCTGGGGCGATTCGGCTAGGTCTATGATATCACAGATATATATATATTCATATTCTGATGGGGTTTTTACGGAACTTATGCATGGACAGGATACCTACCTGGCTGAGGAAATTGATGGTGAATATAATTATAGTAAGGTATATTACATAAATGACACTGAAGCCACAGAGCAGCAATATAACGACCGAATAAACGAGCTGATTGATCCGAACAAAAAGAAACTTTTTAGTGATGAATGTAAAGAGGATCTTGATACGATGATTAATAAACTTAAGCAATTATACTAGATGAAAAATTATGAATACTTGTTATTAAAAAGGTCAATGCACAGCAGGAAAGAGATAAGTGGTGCATGGAAAATGTATATTATCATTTTGTGAGCTGAGTCATGCAATGGAGGCTGAATAGATGGATTATCAAAGATTACAATATTATATAAGTCAGATGCAACAGGGGGATTTTTCAAATTATACGGACTTTTATGCAATGACATCCCAGAATATATATAGAACTATTTTGGATATCGTCGGAGATCAGACAGTCGCGGATACGATAATCGGACAGGTTTATGATGACATGTATAAATCAATAAATGATATATCCGGTGCCGGTGAATTTGAAATGTGGGCAAGAAATAAAGCGGTTCATCGTTCAAATCTCTACCTTAACAATGGGCAGGCGGTATCACAGGGTGATAGTCGTGTAATATGGACAGGTCCTTCACCTAATGAGGATACAACTTTAATTGGCCCGGTTAATGAATCAGGTGAGGAGACAATTTTACTTCAACCGGATAATGGGGAAGTAATTGATGTTGCTACTAACGAAAAACAATCGGTTGATCCGTGGAAAGGCTATAAACCGGAGCTTTTTAGACCGGGAAATTACGGGCCGGAAGTGGGAAATGAATTAGTAAAGAAACGTTTTTTCGGAACAACTGCAGGCAAGGTGATAGTGGTAATAAGTACTGTTGCAGTTATAGCTGCCGGTGTAGCAGCAGGGATATTTGCAAAGAAATATTTTGATTCTCGAAATGATGAGGCGGTAAATAGTAATACCACTGAGGCAGTAAAAGAAAAAACTACAGAAGTTGCCCAAAAGGACACGACAGAAAAAAATAATGATGCCACAACTGAAGCGTCAACAGGGGCAACAACACAAGTCACTACGGAGGCGGCTACTGAGGTGACTACAGAAGCAGCATTTGAGCCGTATGATGTAACGAATGCTGATTGGACAAAGTTTATACGTGGGAATATGACCAAGGAAGATATGGAGGTAGAAATAGCGTATTTATGGAATTTGTGTGGGGAAAGTTATAACAGTAACACAGATGAATGTATACGTTATATGTATATAATAGCATTTTTAGAATCATTCACAGGAAAAGAGCTATATCCATATGGACCAACCGAAGAAGGATATTATGGCAGCACAATGAATAAGGAGGACTTCCTGAACATATTGTCCAGTTTTTCTTCATCCAATGAACTCAAATATTATACGGATGATATTGGGTACAAATATTATGATGATGGCGGAAAAATAGGGTGCCGCTATACTTTGTACGAATATGAAGCACCATATTTGCCTGCAAATGGTGAGATAACTGAGGCTGTTTGTTATGGAGATTATATAGAGGCTCAGGTTACTGTGAAGCTGTATTATGATTATTATACCGATGTTAACGATTATGACGAAGTACATTATTGTACCGCGAAATTTATAAGTGTTGGTAATGGGAAGTACAGACTAGATAGTGTGACAGAAAATTAGAAAAATAATAGTCATATTAAAAAAAGCATTTATCACATGGAGGAAGAACATGACTAATGAACAAATAGTGGTTGCACTTATAATCTTTGGAGTAGCGATTGTTGCGTTAGCATTTATTTTTAAACACTATAAAGCTGCAAAGTTTGAAGAAAAGACAAAACACGAAGCCTACAACAACATGACAAAGGGTGGAGATCTGACAGAGACGGTACTTACTATTGCTCCTGTATATGATCCTGTACCACCTGTGAAGGATGATTATTCCGTAAAAAAGCAGAAGGAAAAGGCACAAAAGCAGGTTGAACAGGTAATCTTTTTGACAGAAAAGGAAAAAAACGGCGTAAAAATCTGCTCAAGGTGTGATGCGGAAAATAAACCTGAGAATAAATTCTGTCTGGTTTGTGGTTATAGATTAGGTGGGGATGATTAGAAATATGAATACAAATCAATATAATGATTTTCAAGATATGTACGATGAACAGAAAAAGATAGAAAAGGAAGAAGGTAAGGCACGACTTAGGAAGGTTATATTTATAACAGATATGATCTTGCTTGCGGTGTTTTCAGCCATCATAGTATTTTGCCTGATAAATACTAAGAAGGAAGAGGGAGATCCAGACGTAAGCAATTCTGTGGAGAATCCCAGAATAGATATTAATAACAACAAAGTCACATATGATGTGATAGAGTTTGGATCGTATCCCCAGAACGCATCTCATACGGATGATGTATCTACACTTGATGAGGATGCTTATGAGCCTATACAATGGTATGTTTTATCGGTGGATGATAATGTTGCAACCTGTCTTGCCGTAGACTGTCTGGATGTAAAGGAATTTAATGAAAGGGATAAAGCTGTTTTTTATCTACAGAGTTCACTTAGAGAATGGCTGAATAATGATTTTTCAACTAATGCGTTTACAGCCGAAGAGTCATCTGCACTGGTACCGGTCAAACCTATAAGTAATAAGGCCGGTGAGAGTGAAAAAAAGCTATACGAGAAAGAAGGCGTGGATGACAAGGTTACGTTGTTGACTGAGGAAGAGCTTACAGATGTGAAGATGGGATTTTGTGCCGGCAATAAGATGAGCGGTATAAGAACTGCCAACGGAACACAATTCGCAGGGGATGAGCAGATGCAGGCAACCTATTGGGTACGTGACATTGGAGAAAAGAAAGCTGACGTGATTAAGGCAGGAGACACAAAGTATGGTGGAATGTATATTGGAAACAGTGGCTGTCTGTCACATAATGCAACATTTTATACAAAGAAACTGGGGGTAAGACCAGTGATACATGTGGATCTGTCAAACGCAGAATATAAGAAGGTCGGCAGTGAGAGATTAGAGTTTGAGATGTCAGAGTAAATTTGAAAGTTAATTATAAAAATACAAAATAATGATTAGTTTACGGGGGGAATGATAATGTTTTGTAAATGGTGTGGCATGAAAATGCCGGCGGGAACTACCGTATGTGGTAATTGCGGTGGAGAACAGGATCCTATGTCCAGTGGAAATGTATTTGAGCGTATTGGTGAAATTTATGTACCTGAGCAGCCGCAATATACCGGTGATACATATGGATATACGGGACGTGAACAACAGACGTACAATAACCAGCAGCCCAGGATCGAATATGTGTATTCAAGATGCAGATGTACTTCATGTGGAAGAGATATAGATGCAGGTCCGGTTTTATGTGATGACTGTGCAAACAATATGAAAGCAAGACATATCGGAAGGCAAAGACAGGCAAAAAAGCGGGTTATGACACTGGGAATAGTTGCGGCTGTGTTGTTTGTTATCTGCATAGCAGGTACTTTTGCTATGGTTTCTATGAAAGGTAAGAATGGACCAAAAAATACAGAGGGCATATCAAATAATGATGGTATAGCTGAAACAACTGGTGAAGCTAAATCTCAGAACGACAATAGTATAACAGAGATTGCAACAGGTTCAGATGCAAAACACGAGAATGATATACAGGATATTTTTATACCCAAAACCAGTCCAATAGCAGAGACTGAGATGGAAAAGGCAGGTTATAGATACAAATATGAACTGAAGATAGAAAAAATACCAGCTGACATTAATGACAGTGCAGATTAAACTCACATTTTATAGATTAAAGAAAAACGGAGGAAACAAATATGGCAGATCAATTTGGAGGTTATAAAATTTCATATACGGTAGATATGGTGTTCTGTATTGATTGTACAGGCAGTATGGACAACACATTGGAGATGGTAAAGAATAATGCATTGACGTTATATCAGGATATCTCCAACAGCATGGCTCAGAAGGGAAAATATATCGATTGCTTAAGAGTCAGAGTTGTGGCGTTCAGAGATTATGTTGCAGATAAGGAAAAGGCTATGATGGTTACCAATTTCTTTAAGTTGCCTGAACAGGCGGCGGATTTTGAGAACTGTGTCCGCAGCTTGTATGCCCATGGTGGAGGCGATGAGCCGGAAGATGGTCTTGAGGCATTGGCATATGCCATTAAGTCTAACTGGAATACAGAGGGAATGAAGAAGAGACAGGTAATAGTTGTGTGGACAGATGCTTCAACACATCCTTTAGGATATGGCATGAAAATGCCAAACTATCCAAATGGTATGGCCAGGAATATGCAGGAGCTTACAGCATGGTGGGGAGACAAGCAGAATGATGGCTTTGTAGATCAGAAGGCAAAGCGATTGCTGTTATTCGCCCCTGATAAGCCGGGATGGTCAGATGTTTCAAATAACTGGGACAATGTAATACATTTCCCATCACAGGCTGGTGAAGGGTTAAAAGAGTTTGAGTATAGTCAGATAATTGCCACCATAGCAAATTCAATCTAACTGTAGTCGAACACAAGGAAGGAGCTATGTTTTCATGAATGTGAATTTTATAGATGTTGTCAGCACCCATTTTTCTTTTTGTCATGAAATGATAGAGGATAAAGGTGAGGATAGCGGCTTTGAAGCATTTAATGAAGTGGCAGGGATTGTCGGTGCATTCGATGGCTGTGGAGGTCTTGGAGCTAAAAAGTATCCGGAGGCTGATGATAAGACCGGTGCGTATCTTGCATCGAGAACAACCGGAGGAGCAGTAAAGAAATGGTTTGATGATTGCTGCGATGGAGGCATGGGATTTAATGTCGAGGCCTTGAAAAGAGAAATAGATATAAGGCTTCGGACAGGCGAAAGGTATTGCGGAAATGCCGGAATAAAGATGAAGGGTACGATGGTTAGAGATTTCCCAACAACACTTGCAGTGGTTGTCGCCCATATCAGTGATAAAAATATTGTCACCGAGCACATCTGGGCCGGCGATTCGAGAACATATATGCTTAATGCAAATGGTCTTATGCAGATATCCGTTGACGACATAGATGGGGAGGATGCACTCAGTAATATTTCCAATGATGGTGTACTTACAAATGTAATTTCATCTGATGGAAGATATGAACTTCACCATAGATGTGTGAAGGTTACAGAGCCATGTCTGTTATTTGCTGCGACGGATGGATGCTTTGGATATTTGTCATCACCTATGATGTTTGAGGCGTTTATATTGGACGCTTTAATAAATGCTGAGAATATTGAAGACTGGAAGCAGCGTCTGCATGACAATCTTGGAACATATTCTGGAGATGATTATACATTTGGGCTTATGGCATTTGGGTTTGAAAGCTTTATTGATATGAAGAATTTATACTCAGAAAGATATAAGTACATTGCAGATATTGCCAAGAGGTTTGAAAGTGCAGATGAAGGGCAGAAAGAGAAAATCTGGAATGAATATGCTGCAAATTATTATAAGTATTATTCATAAAATGAGGATGGTTGTATTATATGCAGGCAAATGATGAAGAGAAGAAGATAATATTTGGATATACATTAGATAAACCACTTACAAATGACAACGCCGGATTTTCCAAATGGGGATTTGGAGAAAAGAATGGGCAGCAGTATTTTATAAAAGAGTTTTTGTCGCCTAAATATCCGGTGGACGACAGTACGGTTGGTTCTGTCCAGAAGCAGGCTAAGATAGAGATCTGCAGGCAATATGAGAAGGAGAAGCTGGCTTTATATAATGCTATAAATGATTGCTCGGATGGTAATTTAATAAGGGTACATGAGTTCTTCAGAAATGATTCGGCGTATTATATTTCCACTGAAGTAGTTAAAGGTGAAAAGCTTGACGCAAAGCGGATCGCCACATTACCTGCGAAAAATAAATTGCTTATATGTGTGATTGTATCTCATGCAATGGCTATGCTGCATTCCCGGAATATTGTCCATGCGGATATCAAGCCCGACAATATATTAGTTACAAATAATCCTGTCAGGGCGAAAGTTATTGATTTTGATTGCAGCTTTTTTGTGGATAAAAGTCCTGAACTGGGTGAGGAGCTTAATGGAGATTTTGTATATCTTTCACCGGAAGGTTTTCTGCACATTGCTGAAGTGGAATCAAATCTAACTTGTGCAATGGATGTGTTTGCACTGGGAATTGTTTTTCATGAGTACCTTACGGGACAGATGCCGGACTTTGACAGTAGGAAATACCAGTATGTTTATGAGGCTGTCCTTGATGGAGGCAAGGTCTCCTGTAATCCGGGAATAAAGCCGGAGTACAAAAAGATCATAGAGAGTATGTTAAAGAGGAATCCTAAGGAGAGACCAAGTGCTCTTGAGGTGTATCGTGAGTTTGCTAAGATTTTGAAGGCTGGAGAGGAAGCGTATGATGAGGCAGCAGCAACAGTAGCACCTGCACCAAAGCCGCCGAAACCAAAACCAAAACCGCTGGCACCAAAGCCAGCCCCGCCTACGCCAAAGCCAGATCCGCCTGTGCCAAAGCCAGCCCCGCCTACGCCGAAGCCAGCCCCGCCTGCACCAAATCCAACTCCTGTACAGTCGATTATAGTAAAACCAAGGTATGTTCAGATATATAATCAGAAATTCCACAGCTATAGTCCGGACGGAAGATTCATGTATGTAGGTTATGATATGGCAAAGAATCCCATATACCTTATTTATAATAATAAGGGATATATATCAGCTTCGGGAACGGATGTTAATGGAAATCCTGTATATTATGGATATGATCATAGTGGAAGACCGGTAAGACTAAAGTACGAAAAGGATGGTATGTTGTCATATTGGTGTGAAGACAAGGTGATCGTTTCATATATTGAGGATTACGAGAAGAGAAAAGCAGAAAGGGAAGAAGAGGAAAAAAAGAAAAATTCCTTAAAAATAAATATCACACCGAAACCGGAGACTTATTCCGATGGCATAGAAAGTGGAAAAAATGGTGGGGAGTATTTCTTTTCTGCGGGAGATCTGTAGGAAAACACTATATAACAAAATGACGTATACAGCAAAAAAGAGGCAATTAGCCTCTTTTTTGTTATGGCAAAGTGGAAAAGGCGAAATGTTTGCGTGGGCACGTTTGACGACAGTAATCATCGGCTGAAACTCAAAAATTTTTTTTATTACTCATACAATATTACCGCTTCACAGGGGACATGCCGAAGCGCGTCGAAATATATCGAATAATGTCAAAATTTGTAGATTAAAAAAAGATAAAAATGTCGAATGAATATGATATTGTTTTGTTATGAAGATTTTGGATAATTAAAAGTCCTTTATCAATGGAATGCAATGTTGACTTGGATTATGAAGTGGGGAGGCGGATAGTATGATTTCAAAGTATAAAGTTGTATCAATTATCTATGGAGGAGAGGGAAAAACGTATGCAGATAAACTGTACAAAACCATAGAGGAAGTTTCTAAAAAAAAGAGATATCCTGTAAAGGCTAAATGTGTAATGGAGAAAATTCTTACAGATGAATTACTAGGACAGGTTGTGAATCTTTTTAAGGACAGTGAATTTTGTGTCATATTTCTTACGCAGGATGATATAGTTATGTGTGAGGGGGAAGAAAAACGTAGAGTTAGGCAGAATGTCGTATTAGAGATTGGGATGGCTTTAATAGAACTGGGAAGAGAAAGATGTATTTTTTTGAGTGATTTTGACTATAATTCTAATAATTTTGATTCGGCTACTGACATGAGCAGCCTGGAAATTCTTAAATTTAATCCATCAGATATTGATTCCACTATCGAACTGGTTATAAATAAAATATTGTGTGACAGCAGGAAGTCTATAAGGTCCAGGATTGAAACTGAGGAAATACCGAGATACAACGACTTGTTTAAATTAAGCACATATTACATAGATTATAGAAATTTGTTTCTGGTAAATGATAGTCAGGCTAATGTCGTTTCCTATGAGTATTATAAAAAAATATTAGAGGCATGGTATGAGGAATGTAAAAGCTTATATTACTTTGATGAAAGGTGCATGTATTTATTGGAAAGATTATGCTTTTTACCATTGTTTGACTGTGTTGATTATGTTGATGAATTCATGGAGCAGGTGGGAGAGTTAATAGTTGAATATAAAAAGCGTGACATTGATTATTGGAATGGCACAAAATTATTAGATGAAGTAAAAAAACTAATTGAAGGTATCATTTCATATAGTACAGTAAAAAAGAAGGGAAATCTTGAAAGCGGTAAGGCGTACAGACAGATTTTGGCTGCTTATCCTGTTGAATTGGAAATTGAAAATGATCTTAATCCACTTATTCAACTGGTATATTATGACTATTTGGGGTTGATAAAATTAAAGCTTTCAAAATATGAGAAAGCTGACGAAAATTTGAAGGAAGCCGGAAGGGCATTTGAAAGGGCATTTGGATATTCGCAATATGTTGATATGTCATTACATATTTGGAAGGGGTTTATAACATATAACAAAGCCAGAACATATATGGAATTAAATATGTTTGATGGATCGAGCGTGAATAAAGAGCAGGTGAAAGTATGGCTTTTATAAGAGAAAAAGAAGAAATCAAAACGGGGTTTCAGGAGATAGAACCGTGGTCATCAGAGATTGACCTTCAGACGGATTTTGTAATGGTCTATGGTCTGAATGAATCTTTAGAATCCCGGATGCAGCAATATAGAGAGCGGGGTTATAAGGTACATTTAATGCTTGGGTGCGCCTGGGGAAATTATAAAGAATATCTGTGCGGCAGGTGGGACGGAAAGGAACACTGGGATGAATGTCAGACAGACCGGAACGGAAACCCGATCCTGCACGGGGTCGATACGCCATATATGGTGCCGACACGGTCCTTTATCCAATATCTGACGGAACACTTATGCGCTCTCATAGATAAAGGGATCACAGAAATTTATATGGAAGAACCCGAATTCTGGGAAGCGGGAGGATATTCGGAGGCATTTAAAAAAGAATATCTGGCATATTATGGCGTGGATTGGGAGCCGCCCCATACAAATATCAATGCGAAGTACCGCAGTTCCAGATTAAAAGCATATTTATATGGAAGGCTTGTCAGACATCTCAGCAGAAATATCAAAGAGTATGGAAGAAAAACGGGGAAAGAGATCCATTTTTATGTGGCGACGCACAGTCTGGTAAATTATGCACAATGGAAGATCATGAGTCCGGAAAGCCGTCTTTTGGATGTTGATGAGGTGGATGGTTTTATCGCACAGGTATGGACGGGGACGAGCGGCACAGGAAACGTATATGAGGGCCATTATAAGAGCAGAACATTTGAGACGGCGTATTTAGAGTATGGCATCATGCAGGAACTGG
>OKVP01000629.1_pt1 | contig 15134 bp, 12 predicted proteins | sample 1604821 | NCBI WGS metagenome assembly OKVP01 (sample SAMN01760946, study PRJEB22395) | human gut metagenome | reverse complement strand
TTGTTTTTCTCGCAAAAAAACTCAAAAAATATGAAAAATACAATCAAATAATAATCAATTGGACTCTTTATGGCAGTTCAGGTCATAAAAAGAAGACAGAAGGGCTGGTCATTGAACGCTTTACCAAACATGCCCGAAGTTTGTCCAGAGCTCCCAAAGCCATTGTCAATCCTCTTGCCGTTGTTCAAATAGACATTCATAAACATATTGTACTAGGAAAATCGCTTGAAGTTTGCCGCCAACTATTTCAGGACTTCAGAATCAATCACTATGCCATAAAATCGGAAGAAGAATACAGTCTGAAAAAGAGAAGAGGGGATGTCATCTTCGATACCAATCATTATGACGATGAATTTTTCAAAGCACATGATATAAATGAGGTAGAAGACGCGAATCTGATGCAGCCATATATTGAAGAAATCAAGAAAAACCGTGTAGCCGAGATCAAAGCCGACCTCGCCAAATACGACCGTTTTCTCATCGATCACCTGATCTTTGTAGCTCGATACGACGGCAAGTGTGATGCCAAGATCGATCGCCGGCTCATTCATCTTGATTCCGCCTGCGATGTTGACGTAGGCATCGCTTGTCGAAAGATTGACTCTTGCGCGTTTTTCCAGCACTGCCATCAGCAGGTTCACGCGGTTGAAATCGCATCCTGCTGCGGTGCGGCGCGGGATTCCGAAATTACTGTGGCAGACCAGTGCCTGAATCTCGATCAGGATCGGGCGCGTTCCCTCCATGGAGCATGCGACAACCGAACCGGAAGCTCCCTCCGGCCGTCCGTTCAGCATGTATTCCGACGGATTTTTCACTTCCACGAGTCCCTCTGTCTGCATTTCGAAGACGCCGATCTCATTTGTAGAACCAAAACGGTTTTTGACGCCGCGTAGAATCCGGTAGGACGCATGACGGTCGCCCTCGAAGTACAGCACGGTATCTACCATGTGTTCCAGCACACGCGGGCCGGCCACATTACCGTCTTTTGTCACATGACCGACGATAAAGATCGAAATTCCCATTCCCTTTGCAATCTGCATCAGCACATTCGTCGATTCCCGGACCTGGGATACACTGCCCGGCGCGGAGCTGACCTCCTCGTTGTACATGGTCTGGATCGAGTCGATGACGGCCATCTCCGGCTTCTCTTTTTCCATGACGGCGCGGATGATATCAAGATTCGTCTCGCAGAGCAGGGACAGATTTTCGTTAAATTCTCCAATCCGCACAGCGCGCAGTTTGATCTGGCGCAGGGACTCCTCACCGGAAATGTATAAAACCTGATGTCCTGCTGTGGACAGCATGCGGCACACCTGCATAAGGAGTGTGGATTTTCCAATTCCCGGATCGCCGCCGACCAGTGTCAGGGAACCCGGCACGATTCCTCCGCCGAGCACCCGGTCGAGTTCTCCGATTCCCGTCGGGATGCGCTCCTCTTTTCCTGTTGAAATTTCCGTCAGATGAACCGGCTTTCTGCCCGCCGCGCTGTGGTTTCCGATCCCCTGCGTTCCCGCCGGTGTTTTGGCCGCTGTCGGTTCCTCCACAAACGTGTTCCATTCTCTGCACGCCGGACACTGGCCCATCCATTTTGCGGACTCATAGCCGCAGTTCTGGCAGAAAAAGGCTGTCTTTTTTGCTTTTGCCATAGTTGTCTCCCTTATAATTGTCAAAAAAGCTGCCGCACACGTTCTGCGACAGCCTTCTTTTTTTACTTCATCATGCTTTTACGATTTCTACTGCTACATCCTCTGCTTTTTCCAGCTCTACGCTGAAGGAAAGTTTTCCGCCGAGGTTTGTGGTCATGTGGCCAACGTTTACACCGTCGAGCAACACCTTGTATTCGGTCTCTGCTTCCATTTCAACGGTGATCTGTGCATCCTCCGGTCCTTCTACTTTGAAGGTCATGCCGCCGTCGAATACGTTCAGATCGGTAACTGCGGTTCCCGGAACGGATTCGTATACGAACAGTCCGTTTCTCTCCAGCTTTGTGATTTCCTTAAAGGTTTTTACTTTATACAGATCTCCTCTGTGCTCAAAATCAGATTTTTTTGCCTTTGCCGCAAGCTCATAATCTCCGAAGCTGATGCCTCCGTCTGCCTCTGTGCGGATTAATTCTTTTACTACTGACATTTATAAATGCCCTCCTGGTCTTGTCTTTTGTGGTGTTTCGTTTCTTTGTGAAAATCATACCATAATCAAAAAGATTTTACCATATAATTTATGGAATTTTTATATTATTTTTTCTCAAGAACCTTAAATGTAATCTCTTTCTTATTCATTCCAGCCGCAACGGTATCGCCTTTTTTCACTTCTCCGTTCAGGATGGCTTCTGCGAGCGGATCCTCAATTTTGCTCTGGATCGCGCGTTTTAACGGGCGGGCACCGTACTTGCTGTCGAAGCTGTTTTCCACGAGATATTCTTTCACGGTGTCACGGACTTTCAGTTCGATATCCATCTGTTCTTTGCAACGGCGTTCCAGATCTTTCAGAAGAATCTGCAGAATCTTCTTCATATCTGCCTTGGTAAGCTGATGGAATACGATAATTTCGTCAATTCGGTTCAGGAATTCCGGCTTGAACATCCGTTTCACCTCTTCCATCACCTGGCCCTTCATGTACTCATAGTCCCTACGCTCATCTTCTGTCGAAAGGAAGCCAAGTCGCTTCGGCGCAACAATGTTCTGTGCCCCGGCGTTGGATGTCATGATGATGCAGGTCTGTTTGAAATCAACTTTTCTGCCCTGCGCGTCGGTGATATGGCCATCATCAAGCACCTGCAGCAGAATGTTGAAAACATCCGGGTGCGCCTTTTCGATCTCGTCAAACAGGATCACACTGTACGGGTTGCGGCGCACTTTTTCGGAGAGCTGGCCGCCTTCCTCGTAGCCGACGTATCCCGGAGGGGATCCGATCAGTTTGGAGACGCTGTGTTTCTCCATGTACTCCGACATGTCGACGCGGATCAGGGCCTGCTCTGTACCGAAAACTGCCTCGGCGAGTGCTTTGGAAAGTTCTGTTTTTCCGACACCGGTCGGTCCAAGAAACAGGAAGGATCCTGTCGGACGGTTCGGGTCTTTTAATCCGACTCTGCCTCGTTTTACGGCTTTTGCCACAGCTGTCACGGCTTCTTCCTGACCGACAACGCGTTTATGGAGTGTCTGCTCCAGTCTTGCCAGACGTTTCGATTCTCCTTCCGCGAGACGCTGTACCGGAATTTTCGTCCAGGTGGATACAGTTTTTGCGATTTCTTCTTCTGTTACCTGCAGTTTTTTGTTTTTGCAACGGCGTTCAAAGCGTTTTCGGATCTGCTCCAGATCTTTTTCGAGCTCCTGCTGGCGCGCCTGCAGTTCTTTTGCCTGCTCAAAATCGCCGGCACTGATCGCGGATTCTTTTTCTTTCTGTACTTCGAACAGTGTCTGCTCCTCTTTTGCCATGTTGTCCGGCACCTGGTAGCCGGCGAGCTGTACGCCTGCGGATGCCTCATCGATCAGATCGATGGCTTTATCCGGCAGGAAACGGTCGTTGATGTAGCGGACGCTCATTTTTACGGCTGCTTCCAGTGCTTCATCGGTGATTTCCACGCCGTGGTGGCGTTCGTAGTATGGGCGCAGGCCTTTTAAGATATCAAGTGCTTCGCTTTCCGTCGGTTCTTCTACTTTGACCGGCTGGAAACGGCGCTCCAATGCGGCATCTTTTTCGATGTATTTACGGTATTCTTCGAGCGTGGTTGCACCGATGAGCTGAATTTCTCCGCGGGAAAGGGACGGTTTTAAGATATTGGATGCATCGAGTGCTCCCTCTGCACCGCCGGCCCCGATGATGGTGTGAAGTTCGTCGATGAACAGCAGAATATTTTCATTGTCCGTCACTTCTTTGACGACACGTTTGATACGCTCTTCGAACTCACCGCGGTATTTGCTTCCGGCTACCATTCCGGAAAGGTCAAGGACAACAACTCGCTTATCGCGGATCGTTTCCGGCACAATGCCAAGGGCAATCCGCTGCGCCAGACCTTCCGCAATCGCCGTTTTTCCGACACCCGGCTCTCCGATCAGACACGGGTTGTTTTTTGTCCGGCGACTTAAGATCTGAATGACACGCTCAATTTCCTGCCCACGGCCGACAACCGGATCGAGTTTTCCTTCGCGCGCAAGCTCAGTCAGATCCCGGCTGTACTGGTCCAGTGCCGGCGTTTCGCTGGTCTGCGCTCCACCTCTTGTCTGCGGTCCGCGGCCGGTATTTGCATTTCCGCTTGCACCGCCCTGCAGCGGTGCCTCGCCCATGGCAGTAAGGATTGCTCCATATAGTTTCTGAATGTTGATCCCCATGGTAAAAAGCAAACGGGTAGCAACACAGTCACTTTCTTTTAAGATTGCGATCAGCAAATGCTCGGTTCCCACAGCTCTGCTCTTAAAACGCGCTGCCTCCGCTTCTGCATTTTCAAGCACTCTGCGTACCCGCGGAGTATAGCCCGGTCGGGATTCGGTCACGGTGTTTCCGCCTGGTGCAATCAGACGGTCAATCAGTTCGGTAAGCTGTCCGGCATCTACGTGAAACTCAGAAAGCACCATGCCTGCTGTGCCATCCTCCACGTTCAGAAGTCCGATCAGAAGGTGTTCGGTTCCTACGTAATTATGTCCACATTTTTCAGCTGTCCTAACCGCATATGCCAGTGCTTTTTTTGCCTGACTGGTATATCCTTCTCTCATAATACTATTGTCTCCTTCATGTTTCGTCTGCGTAATTGCTGTAAATTTCATCTACAAGCTGATGTACTTCTTCTTTTGATATATTTTTGCAGACGGCTTTTGCAAGAATCACCTGCAGATCTTCGCGCAGTTCCTGCATGGCATACAGTTTATCCGCATCGATAGAGATAACGGCTCCTTTTCTTCGGTCAATCGAAAGAAGCCCCTCCTGCCGGAGTACGCTGTAGGCCTTATTTACGGTATGCATGTTGATTCCGATATTGTCTGCGAGCTGTCTTACCGAAGGTAGAGTATCTCCTTCCTGAATTCTGGAAGTGGCAATACCCAGAATAATCTGATTTCTCAGCTGGATATAGATCGCTTCATCGCTGTTGAAATCGATCTGTATTGTCTCATAATACATAGTTACACCCTGCTTTCTCGTATCGTTTTGTTATACATATGTTATAACAATTCGCAAACTTTGTCAACAAACGGTTTCCCTACCTGTTTTTCTCGTAGATGATCTGAAGACCTTTCAGGAGCAGATTCTCATCGATGATGATGTCATGTCTGCAGTGCGGAATCACAGCTTTCGCCAGACCTCCGGTAGCCACAATCGTGCATTTGCAGCCAAGTTCTTCTTCCATCCGTTCGATCATGCCGTCGATGCTGGCAGCGTTTCCATAAATCATACCGCCTTTCATACAGTCCAGCGTATTTTTGCCAATGACTTTTTTCGGTGCTGTCAGACTGGTCTGGCTAAGCTGCGCGGCATTTGATACGAGAGCATCCAGCGAAGTACGAAGTCCCGGAAGAATCACGCCTCCGATGAAGCTTCCTTTCTGATCAAGTACACTCATCGTCGTGGCAGTTCCCATATCGATAACAATCTGCGGACATGTGTATTCATTCAGCGCTGCTACTGCTACAACAACAAGATCGCTTCCTGCCGTTGCGGGGTCGTCCAGTTTGATATTAAGTCCGGTCTTCACACCGGGGCCGACAACTTTGACCGGCTTTTTAATCACTTTTTCTGCCGCACTCCGGCAGAGCTCTGTCACCTGCGGAACAACGGAAGAGATGATACCTCCTTCGATCTGCTCCACCGGAATCTCATACAGTTCCAGTACATTTTTCAGGCTGACTGCGTATTCCAGCTCTGTTTTTGCCTTGTCCGTGGAGAGTCTTTCGATAAAGTATGTTTTTTTCCCTTCCACACACCCAAGGACGATGTTCGTGTTGCCGATGTCTATTGCAAGGATCATGATTCAGGTTCCTCCTGTAAAAACTATGAAATGAAATTCTTGTGGTTTTATTATACATGGTGCGGCGCTTTGAGACAAGGAAAAAGACAGCAAGAAAAAGACAATTAAGTCGATTTCATACTGTCTTCTGAATATTTCATTTTGAATTATCTATTCTTGTTGTTCACAAAAATAAATTTTACATCATTCTCAAACGTACGATTTAGCAGAATTTGCCCTGAAAATGTTTGAGTACTATACATTTTTACATCATTCTCAAACCATTACTTACAGATTTAGGGGAGGTGGAAAGTTTGAGTACCATACATTTTTACATCATTCTCAAACAGGCGGTGATGGATAGTGAGCAGCGAGCGGTTTGAGTACCATACATTTTTACATCATTCTCAAACTTAAAACCATCATTCGCACCATATACAGTAGTTTGAGTACCATACATTTTTACATCATTCTCAAACTGGTTTTCGACTTTCACGTTTGTTCCTGATGTTTGAGTACCATACATTTTTACATCATTCTCAAACATCGTCGATGAAGGCTTTTCTGGACAGGGTGTTTGAGTACCATACATTTTTACATCATTCTCAAACTTCATGCCTGCAGAATAGAAATCGTCCTCAGTTTGAGTACCATACATTTTTACATCATTCTCAAACTTTCCTGCAAGTGGAATAATATTAGAACCTGTTTGAGTACCATACATTTTTACATCATTCTCAAACGAGTTCCGTGTTCAGTTCTGAAATGGTTGCGTTTGAGTACCATACATTTTTACATCATTCTCAAACAGTTGGGAAACAGGTAAGACAGCTCCTAAGGTTTGAGTACCATACATTTTTACATCATTCTCAAACCTCAAATTTAAAAATGAACTGCTTTCATCTGCACAAAACAGGTACTCAAACATCCGATGGATATTAATAGACATCACATCCATCTTTGTCAATTATATAATATTCTCTCTGATTCGAAAAGTCCCTTTGTATATTTTCTATGAAAAGCAAGGATATTTCATAGTAGCATGCCATTTGGGAGAGTTTGTTTATTTGTGTTTCGTTCAGATAGGATCGAATATTGACCAAAATCACCAGTTCTTTTTGGAGAAGTTCGGCCATAACTTTGATATATTGCGTTAATTTTTCCAGAAGCCCCATCTCTTTTTCGGTTTCTGTCTGAACTCCCATCAATTTTAGGAGTGCGCTCAAATCGATTTCCTCATTTTGTTCCAATTCGTACCCACTGACAGCTTCCAATTGATAGATGTATTTCTTCAGTTCCGCAATAATTCTCTGCGTTTCCAGAAACATTTCTTCATTTTGCGCACTTTTGACCAGCTCTGTAAATAACCGTTTTTGTATTCTGTGATCCGCAAAATCAAGAGAAAAGGGCGTTAATACCAATTCCACATCTCTTTTCATATTCAGCTCTGTGTCAGCTTTAGAAAGTACGAAATTTCCCTTCTCTCCCTGATTTTGTTTTTGCAGCTGCTCCACATATTTTAAAAACAGCTCCGGTGATTCTATAATCCATTCCGTGGGACAGTTCCGATGAATCGCAATAGGTTTTTCCAAGTCCACATGTACCAGTTTCATAAAATCACCAGCCTTTCATCCGTATTCAACACTTCACTCTTTACGTTCCCAACAATCAGATCCATTTTCGCATACTGCTTCTCAGTCACCGTTAAAAGCTGTATCAGACCTTCTTCCGGCTTATTTTTATGAATCTGATCCACGATTCCATTCACTACAGTTGTATTTAACGCAAGCTTACAGTATACGGATTCCTGGAGCATCAGGAATCCGCTTTTCAATAAAAACTTTCGAAATCTCGCATATTCTCTTCTCTGATCGCCCGTCAGCACCGGAAGATCAAACAGTACCAATACTCTCATAAAACGATAACTCATAGGCCATAAAACCGGATCAATGCACTGTCATTCTCATTTAAGGCATCAAATACACTTTTACAGTAAATTTTTATGGCATTATTCACATACTGTGTTTTCCCGTCTATCATGACTTCGTTGTTTAATATATTGACCAACTGTATTTTTTCCTCATGCGTAAATTCTTTCCTCTGCATTTGGATTACTTCCCGGTCAATCAGAACACGGAACGGTTCCATCAAATCGGACGCCAGATTAAACTGATTAAACATATTATCATGAAAGAGTCCGAGCTGTGTAATATAACCGCTCGCTACAATTTCTCTCGCAAACGCAGACAACAAAATGCTATATCCGTAATTCAGCGCTGCATTTTCCGGACAATCCGCAGTTCTGGTAAATGTCATACCGAACAATGCATTAAAATATACCTTTGCCGCATGCCCTTCCCGGTTTGTCTCATCGTTCCAGCCAATCTCCTGTAAATATGATTCTAACAGACCCGCTTCTTCCTTTCCCATATTTTTTAACAGTTCCTTCTGTTTTCGTATTTTTTCCGTCACAATTTCTGTCCAGATCGCTTCTTTACTGTGCCGGCTCCACTGAATCTGCTTTCTGATTTTATTGCTGGTATCATGACTTCCGTAATACCCAACCAGTTCCGACGATGGATTTCTCTTTTCATCGCAAAAAATCACTTTTATTTTCTTTTTTGTCAGCTCTGCCAGCAGACTTGTTGTGACTGTTGCTGCTGTTGACTCAATCAGAATGGTTGATATTTCACTTAAATGTATTTTTGTTACTTCCTCATTTCGCACCACAAGGTAACCAAGCTGATAGTCCAGCTTTGCCCGTTTGGAAATAACCACAATCCGCCAGCTCATAATGCATTCAGGTCTACTGTCTGCTCGTAGATACCGGTTGGCGATTGATGAATCATTTCGATTCGACTGCAATCGGTTATATTTTTGTTGAGACACAAAATTCCTGCTCTTCCAGATCCTCCAATTAATTTCAAATCAGCGGTAACACTCTGGCACTGGAAAAAATGTAAAATTTCATACAAAACGATACACTTTTCTTCTATGCATAATTCTTTAAATTTTTCTCTTTTTTCCGTTAATGTCTTTGCCTGTGCTCCAAGTTTTTTTGCATATACCGTATTTGTTAATTTATTTAAAAAGGTTTCATACAGCATCACCACCTTCTTTTCTTCTAAATGGTCGGAATCGTAAATTTTCAGTTCTTTATTCTGTTTTTTACGTTCCACGTACTGTACTATTTTTTTCAGTATTTCCATTTCTTCCTGGGAAAGTACCAGCTGATTTGCACCTTGCATCAATAGCTGATCTCCTGATCTTCCGGAAACCCACATATAAAATCCGTCCACACAAAACAGAGTATCTATTTTGATTTCCGGCACCAGCACTCGCGGATTCTTTAACTGTCTTTCCTCTTCCAGATACCGAATTATATTTTCTTCTGACTTCTGAATTTCCTTTTTCAGACGAATCGGCACATACTCGATTGTTCGTATTTTCTTTCCCTTTTTGCCCTCCGATTCTGCCAGTACAAAGTAAGCTCCCGCCTCTTTGTTATATCCTCCATACTTCTGTATATCACAAAGCCGTTCATCACTGCTCTTGATCGGAACCTGACCTTTTCCTTTTTTGACAATCTGCTGGTCAAACAATGCACCTGTTGCCTCATACGATCTTCGCGTCACAAGAATGTTGTTCTTTTCCATAAATTTTCGGACTGTCGCAATGGTTCCGTTCCCGCTTTCCCAAGCAATTTCTCCGTTTCGTTCAATTCTTTCCTGTTCAAACATCTTCTTCAGGTTATAACTTCTTCCCGGATTTTCCTTAATGAAGTGAATCGGATTTGATGTAAATTTTACAAAATATGCGTTGCCCACGACAATATTCAAATAAGCATCCTTCGCATGATGATAATCATTCATCTCCCGTACCTTCAGAAATTTAAAATCCTTACGGAACTTTGAAACGGTTGGCGCTTTCACATAAACAATCTGTGTATCCGGGATCACCTGCTGCAGAATACTTGCTGCCGCTTTTGTACTCTGACGAGTTTCCACCAGCTGCCTGGAAATAAATCCAGCCAATTCAGACGGTTCAAATCCATTTCCTCTTATCAGCCGTTTATATTTTTCTTCACTGATCAATCCGGCATCCACTAAAGATTTCCAGAATGGCTGCATTTTTTTCCGAACTGTTTCATCGATCGGATATTTATCCTCTTTCATCTGATTACACTTTTTCTTTACAAGTACCCGGTTATCCAGGCTATCATCCATCACTTTGGACTGTGGAAAAATATGATCAATGTCATACTTCTGATTATCCCACAATTCCTCCAGTTCAATTGTTTCACCGGAATACATGCATTTTCCTTTTTGCGTATAATACAAATACAGCTTGTCTCTTCTCATTTCCGCATCGGAACGCTTTTCAATCTCATCTATCCAGTCTTTTTCTTCCGCTTTACATTTTTTATAGAGTTCCAGCAGTTTCTTTTTTCTTGAAGTGGTTCTTCCCTGATCGGTTTTTTCTCTTGCCATTTCTATAAAAACACGTTTCGGTGGGTTTCCCATCACTTTACAGATTTCCTTTACAATCAAAAGGCTCTGCCAAATCTGCCGCTTCACTGCCGGTGATACGTAAAGTTCCTCGACTAATTCATACGAAATATCCCGTTTTTTCTGTTCGTTTCCATTCTTTTCTTCGATTGCCGATGCAAACAAATATTTTTCGCTAAGCAGTTGCATCAGATTGTCATTCGTCTCCCACAAAGCCCGAATAATAGACCATGCCTCTCCCGTTTCCGGTGCCGGTGCTTCCGTCTCTTCCAAAAACACTTTTGAGAGTCTTCCCCAACCACGATACGGCAGTTTACTTATGCTGTCTCTTTGTTTTTCTGTCAACTCCGGAAACAGTTTCTTTAATCTCTGTTTCAGTATCGCTTTATCATCTCCAAACAGCGTTACGTTCAGGATGATGCATTCTTTTTCCGCCTGGTTCAGTGACAAATTTGTTAATTTCTCTTTAAAGTCATGGTATGCCGTAAGAGAACTCTTGAAATCACCATCAATTCCGGTAATTTCAACTTCTTTTCCGGTAATTCCTTCTTTCACTAAATAGTTTTTCAGTTTTTTCTGTGTAACTTTTCTGCTTTTCTGGAATACTTCTTCATATATTTTCTGTTTCTGCTCTACAGATATCTTTTCTCCATCCAAACGCAGATTATTTAATTCATTTAAAACTTCGTATTTGCTGTACAGCAGAGAATACTTTGGTAAAACATCTTCACTTGGCAGATAAGTACATTTATTCGTCATTCTTCGAATAAACTGCTCTGCACTTGCTTCCAAATCTACCATCTCATCGAAGTTCCATGGATATATTTTGCCTTCTTTTCGTACCGCCCAGTTACTCTTCTCCCCTTTTTTTCGAATTCCGTTTAAGGGTCCTACGTAGTACGGAATGCGGAATGTGAAAATCTTTTGAATCTTCTCTCCATTCTCTTTCAGTAGCGGAACTTTATCTTCCAGATTTTTCAGGATTGCATTTAATTCATATAAATGAATCTGATATGGAATGACACTGTTGTCTTTTACAGTCTGTTTCGGAAGAAACGTTCCCATTTCCATTTCCTTCTGCATGCAGGATGCTTTCGTCACATCTGATATCTTGCCCAGAATATTCTTTTTCAGATAACCGTAAAAGTCTTCCTGACTACATTGTTTTGGTGCCTTGATATACGCATAATAATTAGCTTTTTCATCCTTTTTTGCAAACAGTCTCTGATATTCTTCCCTTGAAAGATTCTCTCTGACCAGCTTTTTCAGATCTTTCAGATCTTTTTTATGCTTTTCATAAAGTGCCACTTTTGCCTCTGAAAGAGAAGAATAGTTCTGCAAAATATCAGCCAGAACAGCCCAATCGTACACTGCTTTTGCGTGTTCAATTAATACATATTTTTCTCCCAGCTCTGCTTCGATCTCTCCAGCGTATTCTTCATAACCTGCATCTGCGAAGCAAAGTTTTGGCCGTTCCAGTGTATCCATCTGTTTTTCCCCAAACAGATTTCCCAGTTTTGCTGTTCCACCGGTAATCAATCCCAGCCACTCTTTTTCACAGGATGTTTCTGCCCGCATTGCTTTTACTGCTTTTACTGCTTTTGTCTTTTTCGCAGATTTGGTCAATGTTCGGTCTTTTAAAATTGCCTCTATTTCCTTGCTTCTTTCCACTCCAATCTCGGAAGAAAAGCCAAGTTCTTCTGCCCTCACTGCTTCAAGGAACTGTTCAAATGTTGTCTGAAATTCTCTTACCTGTTCGATATTTCCGTTTAATAGAAAATGGCCTCTGTGTTTCATCATATGATGCAGAGCAAGATATATCAGGCGAATATCAGGCGTTTCGTCAGTTTCCATTAACCATTTTCTCAGATGATAGATGGTTGGAAACTGTTTATGATATTCTTTGTCTGTGTAATCATCATCCGCAAACAATGCATAGGGAAGTTCCGGACACTTTCCCTGCCTGTCACGCTTATCCTCTGGCCAGTAACGACTCTCTTTCATTCTGCGAAAAAATCCATCATCTATCTTTTCTACTTCTTCCGCAAAAATTTTCTGCAGCAATTCTATTCTCCAATTACGACGATCCAATCTTCGTTTTGCTGTCCGAAACCCTCTTCTCTCTTCTGCAGTCTGTGCACTGTCAAATAGCCGTACACCCCAAAGTGTTTTTCCATGTGCGCGCAAAATTTCGTACTTCTCATTTGTCACAGCCCATCCAACCGAACTGCTTCCCATATCAAGTCCGAGATAATATTCCCCTTTCATCTGTTCTTTCCTCCATTTTCTACATTTTATCTAATTTTACCATATATTTTGATTTTTTACATCTTTTCTTTCCTATTTTCAACAATTCTACTTCCTGGTTCTTGCTGTTCCCACGGTACTGAATCATAACCATGTTTCATTTCTAATTTTAGACAACAAAAAAACTGCTGTCCATGAAGACAACAGTTTTCGTTCCACACACTGTGGACCATCTAACGATGGCGTTTTCGATAAATCGTTATTTGAACTTATGATGTAAAATTTAGTATGGTACTAGACTATCTACACTATACTTCTATTTTTTCCTTTCGTCAATCTTTTTTAGAAAGTTTTTATGATAATTATTCCATTTTTTTCTCTTGCGTCCTTCTTGTTTTTATGGTAAAATATATCTTGTTCTGATTACGAACACTGCCGCTGTGGCGGAATTGGCAGACGCACTTGACTCAAAATCAAGCGGTGAATAACCGTGCCGGTTCGAGTCCGGCCAGCGGCATAGCTAAAAAAGATCTGCAAAAACGAACGTTGATGCAGATCTTTTTTTATTGTCTTCCCTTCAAAAAAACAGCTTTTGAAAGAAAGAAAACCCCTTTCGAAGAACCGGCCATCTGCCGCATGGTTCTTTTTGAAAGGGGTTTTACTGTTGTTATCTCTTATTTATTTCCAAACATCTTTTCATACTCCGGTGTTCCATCCAGTGTAGCGAAGTAGTCCTTCGGGGTTTCTGCGCGGCGGATGACTTCAAAGCTGCCGTCCTCTTTTAACAGAACCTCTGCAGATTTTAATTTTCCGTTGTAGTTGTATCCCATGGAAAATCCATGTGCGCCGGTGTCGTGGATGAAGAGGAGGTCTCCGACTTCCACTTCCGGAAGCATGCGGTCAATCGCGAATTTATCGTTGTTTTCGCACAGGGAGCCTGTTACGTCATATTTGTGGTCGCACGGCTGATCTTCTTTTCCCATCACCGTGATGTGGTGGTAAGCGCCGTACATTGCCGGCCGCATCAGATTGACCGCGCAGGCATCACAGCCGATGTACTCTTTGTAGATGTGTTTCTGATGGATGGCGCGGGTAACGAGTCCGCCGTACGGTCCCATCATGAAACGGCCCATCTCCGTGTAAATTGCAACATCGCCCATGCCGGCCGGAACGAGAACTTCATCGTACACTTTATGTACACCCTCGCCAATCACGCGGATGTCATTGCCTTCCTGACCCGGTTTGTACGGGATTCCGACACCGCCGGAAAGATTGATGAATTTGATTTTTACGCCTGTCTCTTTCTGCAGCTTTACAGCCAGCTCAAACAGTGTTTTTGCCAGAACTGGGTAGTAATCGTTGGTTACGGTATTACTTGCAAGGAAGGAATGGATGCCGAACTCTTCTGCCCCTTTTGCCTTCAAAATGCGGAATGCCTCAAAAATCTGCTCGGTTGTCATACCGTATTTGGCATCTCCCGGATTGTCCATAATATCGGTGCTGATTTTAAACAGTCCGCCCGGGTTATAACGGCAGCAGATTTTCTTCGGAATGTAGCCTAATGTTTTCTCAAGGAAATCAATATGTGTAATATCATCAAGGTTAATGATCGCACCAAGCTCTGCGGCCAGTTGATACTCTGCAGCCGGTGTTACGTTGGATGAAAACATGATTTTATCTTTCTCAAATCCCATTGCATCGGAAAGCATCAGCTCCGTGTAAGAAGAGCAGTCGCATCCGCAGTCATATTCACCCAGCATTTTGATCAGTGTCGGGTTTGGGTTCGCTTTCACAGCAAAATACTCACGAAATCCCGGATTCCAGGAAAAAGCTTCCTTTACCGCTTTCGCATTCTCACGAATTCCTTTTTCATCGTAAATGTGAAACGGAGTTGGTACTGCTGCTGCGATTTCTTCCAATTTTTCTTTTGTTACAAAAGGCTTCTTCGTCATTCTCTTTTGTCTCCTTCTTCTGCTTATTTTGCCTGAATAATGTGAAGCATGTTTGTCATATATCCTTCACCCGTCACCTCGTTAGTAGCAGGGTCTCCGGCCGTAAAAATAACCATATCACCGCGTTCTACGAGCTCCTCACGGCGCACCATATACATAGCATGGGAAATGATGTTCTCCGTAGAATCTTCCTCGTATCCGGTCACCGGACGAACGCCCCAGTAGAGCTGCATTTTTCTTCTTGCCCATTCATATGGGGTAACGCCGTAAATCGGTACGCTCGGACGAAGGTTTGAGATCAGTCTTGCGGTCTGACCGGACATCGTCGGAGTCACAATGCAGGCTGCTTTGATGTGTTCTACCATAGAAACGGCGGCGCTTCCGACTGCCGCGGAAACATTCAGCTTTCCTTCCAGCGCTTTTCCATCGCGGTAATCTTCGAATTTCAGATAACGCTCCGTCTGCTCGGCAATCTCTCCCATCATGGTAACT
>OKVP01000627.1_pt1 | contig 15171 bp, 11 predicted proteins | sample 1604821 | NCBI WGS metagenome assembly OKVP01 (sample SAMN01760946, study PRJEB22395) | human gut metagenome | reverse complement strand
CTCGTCATCACGACGAATAATCTTTTTACCTTAAATCTAATACCATGAAAAACTGTTGCAAAGATATGCATTTTCTATTATAGATAACATATCATATACATAAAATATTCACCTCATTAACATAAATTAACCATATATTCATTAAAGTGGATATGAATCAAATGCATAAAGTACGGTCGACAAATAACGCTCGCCCGTATCGGGCAGCAACACAACAATCGTTTTTCCGCTGTACTCGGGCTTTTTAGCAAGCTTAAGCGCGGCACTGAAAGCGGCACCTGACGAGATGCCCACCAACAATCCCTCACGCTGCGCCAAAATGCGCGAGCCGCGTATCGCATCGTCATCCGACACCGCCATTACACGGTCAACCACTTCGGCATAATAATTCTCGGGGATGAATCCGGCTCCGATTCCTTGAATCTTATGCGGCCCCGGCTTACCGCCCTCAAGCACAGGCGAACCCTCAGGCTCGACGGCCACCACCTCGATGTCACGGTTATGCTTTTTAAGACCTCGTCCGGTTCCGCTTACGGTTCCACCCGTACCTACGGCAGAAACAAACACATCCACCTTGCCATCGGTGTCACGCCAAATCTCCTCGGCGGTAGTATTCTCGTGAGAAGCAGGATTGGCTTTATTGTCAAACTGTTGCAATATAACCGAACCGGGATTCTCATTCTTCAGCTCCATCGCCTTACGTATTGCACCCGACATGCCCTCGGCTCCGGGAGTCAACACGATGGACGCGCCCAATGCTTTGAGCAGGTTGCGTCGCTCGACGCTCATCGTGTCGGGCATCGTCAGCACCAGCTTGTATCCCTTCAGCGAAGCAACCCAGGCAAGTCCTATTCCGGTATTTCCGCTTGTAGGTTCTATAATCAACGCCCCGGGAGTCAGCACACCCCTCTTCTCGGCATCCTCGATCATGTAGTAAGCGGCACGGTCCTTAACGCTGCCACCGGGATTGAACGACTCCACCTTAACGAGCAGACGCGCCTTCAACGCCTCCTCGCGCTCGATGTTGCTCACCTCAAGCAAAGGGGTGTTACCTATCAATTCAATAAGACTTTTGTAGATTCTTTCCATATAGAATATTTAAGTTAAATAAAGATGAATAGATTATTTATGCAAACTAATATGATTTTTCACTAATAAACAAATCCAAAAGCGAAAAATTGCGACCGCCGGCAGATGTTTTATGCCAAAACACTTTTTTATTGCGTTATTTCTTTTAACTTTGTAGTCATTATATACCTAAATAATACATTGTAATCCATGAATGTAGTTGACCGATTTTTGCAATACGTAAAGTTTGACACTCAAAGTGACGAACTTACCACCCTTTGGCCCTCGACTCCGGGGCAGATGATATTCGCCCAACATCTTGAGAAGGAACTTCAGGCAATGGGACTCAAGGAGATATCACTGGACGAAAACGGATACCTTATGGCATCCCTTCCGGCCAACACCGACAAGCCCATTCCCACAATAGGTTTCATCGCACACCTTGACACATCGCCCGACATGTCGGGACATCATGTGACACCCCGCATTGTCACGCAATACAAGGGCGGCAACATAGTTCTTAACGAAGAGAAAAACATCGTGTTGTCACCGCGCGAATTTCCCGAGCTCGACCATTACGTTGGTCAGGACCTCATCGTGACCGACGGCAACACGCTGCTCGGAGCTGATGACAAAGCGGGCATCGCCGAAATCATAACTGCGGTCGATTACCTCATAAAGCATCCCGAAATAAAACACGGAAAGATAAGGATTGCCTTCAATCCCGATGAAGAGATAGGACAAGGCGCCCACAAATTCGATGTCGAGCAGTTTGGCGCCAAATGGGCCTACACCATGGACGGCGGAGAAATCGGCGAACTTGAATATGAGAACTTCAATGCCGCACAGGCCAAGATAACGTTCACAGGCCGCAACGTGCATCCCGGATATGCCAAGCACAAAATGATCAACTCTATCCGCATCGCCAATCAGTTTGCCATAATGCTCCCGCGATGGGAAACCCCAGAGCATACCGAAGGCTATGAAGGATTCTATCATCTCATCTCCATTGAGGGAACCGTTGAAAAAACTGTCCTTACATACATTATTCGCGACCATGACCGCGACCGCTTTGAGCGCCGTAAAAAAGAATTTGAGCATCTCACTCGCAAAATCAACCATGAGTTCCCCGGAGTCGCTTCTTTGGAAATTAAGGACCAGTACTACAACATGCGCGAAAAAATCGAGCCGGTGAAATTTATCATCGACATCGCCGAAGAGGCCATGCGCAATGTTGATGTAACGCCCCACGTTGTGCCCATACGCGGAGGCACCGACGGAGCCCAGCTGTCGTTCAAGGGTCTGCCCTGCCCCAACATATTCGCTGGCGGCCTGAACTTCCACGGACGCTATGAATACATACCCGTCAAATCGATGGAGAAGGCCACCGATGTCATTGTTGAAATAGCTCGTCTTGTAGCTCAGCGATAAGCTAATGCACGTGTCAACCGACACCCGCCCTACCCTTATAATCATCACCGGACCTACAGGCTCCGGGAAAACCGATTTATCCATAAAGCTGGCGCAAACCCTGAAATGCGACATCATTTCAGCCGATTCGCGCCAGCTTTATCGCGATATTCCCATAGGCACCGCAGCTCCTACACCCGAGCAGCTTGCTGCGGCACGCCACCACTTCATAGGCACCCTCGCCCTTGACGACTACTACAGCGCGGCGCGTTACGAAAGCGATGTGATGGAGCTCCTACCGAAGGTGTGGAACGACGACAACATCGCCATAATGTGCGGAGGCTCGATGATGTATATCGATGCCGTGACACGCGGCATTGACCAACTGCCCACCATAAGCGACGACATCCGCCGCCATGCAATGCAACTCTACGAAAGCCAAGGAATAGAAGGAGTTAGAGCCACGTTACGCAACCTCGACCCCGAATATCTGCGCACAGCCGACCCGGCCAACCATCGCCGACTCGTTCATGCCGTGGAAATTTGCCTTGAAGCAGGTGTCCCTTACTCCTCCCTTCGCACAGGCGAAGCCAAGCAGCGGCCGTTCAACATCATCAAGATGATGATCGATTACGACCGTCCTACGCTCTTTGACCGCATAAACCGTCGCGTCGACAACATGATCGCGGAGGGGCTCATCGAAGAGGCTCGGAGCGTATATCACCTGAAGCACCTTAACTCGCTTAACACAGTAGGCTACAAAGAATTGTTTGCATTTTTCGACGGCACGATGACCCTTGATGTTGCAGTGCCACGCATCGCCAAGAACACGAGGGTATACGCAAAGAAACAACTCACATGGCTGCAACGCGACCCCGACCTGATAAAACTGAATCCCGAAAGCGCATATAAACAGGCTTTGGAGCTTATAACTTCAAAATTGAAATTGGACATATAGTCATTGTCATGAATCACAACCGTCACATCACACTTCTAATCATCGCCGTCCTCCTCTCTACAGCATCGGCACTCTCCCGCAACCTCACCCTGCACTACGACAAACCGGCCGAATTTTTTGAGGAAGCACTTGTCATAGGCAACGGGACATTGGGAGCTACGATATACGGAGGCACATCATCCGACCAAATATCCCTCAACGACATAACCCTGTGGAGCGGTGAACCTGAAAACGGCGTTACAACGCCCGACGCCTATAAAGCGTTGCCCGAAATACGCTCGCTGCTCGACAGCGCAAAATATCGCGAAGCCGACATGGCCAACCGCAAGATTCAGGGACACTACAGCCAAAACTATCAGCCACTCGGCCGATTGCTGATTCAATATGACAACACGAAGGGCATCTCGGGCTATAAGCGTACTCTCGACCTTAACGAAGCGGTCGCCGCTACCCGATACACACGCGACGGCTACAGTTTCAGCACCGAATACCTGGCATCGGCCCCCGACTCGGTGATAGCCCTAAAGATTACCACCGATAATCCCGACGGCATAAAGGCGCGCCTCTATTTTAACTCCCTGCTGCCCCATTCAACTCGGGCACACGGAAATGCCATAGAAGCTGAAGGATATGCCGCCTACCAATCCTATCCCAACTATTACGACGGGCTTAAGGACTCCGACAAGCATCTCTATGACCCGGCCCGAGGCATACACTTCCTCACCGTCATAAAAGCCATAACGCCCGACGGCAAAGGCGTGACCGCCTATCCTACCGGCGACATCAAAATCGACGGGCCTCGCGAAGTCACGATACTGATTACCGATGCTACAAGCTTCAACGGCTTTGACAAAGACCCGGTCAAGGAAGGTCGCGACTACAAAGCGATTGCCAATCGACGCATGGAGCTCGCATCAAAAAAGAGTTACGAGGATATGCGCTCGGCTCACATTGCCGACTATCGCCATTTCTTCGACCGCGTGAACCTCGACCTTGGGGCCACCGATCCACAGATTGCCGCACTCCCCACCGATGTTCAGCTTCGCCGATACACCGAACTCAACGAGCGCAATCCCGAACTCGAAGCGCTCTATTTCCAGTTTGGCCGTTATCTGCTCATATCATGTTCTCGCACACCCGGCGTGCCGGCCAATCTGCAAGGGCTGTGGAACGAGAAGCTGCTTCCTCCGTGGAGCAGCAACTACACAAGCAACATCAATCTACAGGAAAACTACTGGGGTGCCGAAGTCACCAATCTGAGCGAAATGCACGACCCCTTGTTAGGATTCATTGAAAATCTCAGCAAAACCGGCAAGACAACCGCAAGCAACTACTACGGAGTGAATAGGGGGTGGTGTCTTGGACACAACACCGACATCTGGGCCATGACCTGCCCCGTGGGACTAAACGGCGGCGACCCGTCATGGGCTTCATGGAACATGGGCGGCGCATGGGTGACAACACACATCTGGGAGCGCTACCAGTTCACCAAGGACAAGGAGTTTCTCATGCGTAACTATCCGCTGCTCAAAGGTGCCGCTGAATTCTGCATGGAGTGGCTTATTGAAAAGGACGGCAAGCTGATGACTTCGCCCGGAACCTCTCCCGAAAACAAGTTCATGACACCCGACGGATATGCCGGAGCTACATCCTGCGGCAACACTTCCGACATTGCAATGACCCGCGAGTGCCTGCTCGACGCATTGGCAGCAACACGCGAGCTTGGCATCGATAAGAAATTCGCATCGCAACTGTCGGCCACCCTTTCGCGCCTTCAGCCCTACAAGATAGGACACAACGGCAACCTTCAGGAATGGTATAACGACTGGCCCGACCAGGATCCGCGACATCGTCATCAGTCCCATCTGTTCGGGCTATATCCCGGTCATCACCTGTCGGTCGACGACACTCCCGAACTGGCTGCGGCTGCAGCTCGTACACTTGAAATAAAAGGTGATGAAACAACCGGATGGAGCACCGGTTGGCGTGTCAACCTCTACGCAAGGCTCCGCGACAGCAAAAACGCCTATCACATTTACCGCAAACTCCTTAACTACATATCGCCCGACAACTATCGGGGCAAGGACGCGCGCCGTGGAGGCGGCACCTACCCCAATCTGCTCGACGCTCACTCTCCGTTCCAGATCGACGGCAACTTCGGAGGCAGCGCCGGTGTGGCCGAGATGCTGATCCAGTCAACACCCGAGAGCATAACATTGCTTCCGGCAATACCCGACGACTGGAGCGAGGGTGAAGTAAAAGGATTGTGCGCCCGTGGCGGATTCACGGTCGACTTCGCGTGGAAGGACGGCAAAGTAAAGTCGGCCACAGTCACTTCACGTTCCGGCGGCTCAACAAAGCTGCACTATAACGGAACTACCAGGAAACTACGCTTGAAGCCCGGACAATCCGTCGACATTCACCTTATGTAGTGGGGCATCTTCTCAGGTATCTCCATCGATATTTCAACAAGGCCGGCGACTGAGCCGTTATCGCGCCATGCCGTTTGATATATCATCTTCCTTATGCCCTTCTTGTCGATCGTATAGCAATTGACACCTCCCGTTGCCAGCAGCTCCTTTATTATGGCAACCGAACGCTCATTGTGACATTCCAGCAGATTGCGGCCTATCAAGTCGCCATGCGCCGCAAATGTGGCACGAGCCTTATCGTTCATGTATATTATATTGCAATCGGCATCACACACCGTCACCGCGCAATTCATCGCCTTGGCCCAGTCGGGCAATATTTTCTCACTATTTTCCATTGAAAATGCATTATTTATCAACAATTGACAAATATAGCGAGAATATTCGATGAAAAAGCAACCGATTATTCCATTTTTAATAAGTAATGTCTATATTTGCGTCATTATGGATAATTCAGATTCAATAAAACACCCTTCCGTAACGCCCGAAGAAGCCGTGAAGGAAGCCCGCCATGTAACATGGGTGGGATTTTGGTGCAACGCCGCGCTTGGCACGGCCAAAGTCATCGCAGGCATCGTGGGGCGGTCGGGAGCACTTGTGGCCGACGGTATTCACTCGTTTTCCGACTTCATCACCGATGTGATAGTTTTGGTAATGGTAGGCATTGCGCGTCGACGACCCAACGCACGCTATCAATACGGACACGGCAAATACGAAACATTCGCTACGATGCTCATTGCTGTCGCCTTGATTATAGTAGGTATAGGCATATTCATCGACGGGATAAAGCATGTGATACTCGCCCTGCGAGGCCAAGAGCTCGCAAGGCCGGGATGGATTGCTCTCGCTATATGCTTCGCCTCGATAGTGGTAAAGGAGTGGTTGTTTCGCTACACTCGACGCGTAGGAGTAAGAATCCAGTCAGGGGCCGTCATTGCAAACGCCTGGCATCACAGGTCCGATGCATTTTCTTCAGTAGCTACCCTTGTCGGAGTGGCAGGAGCGATGTTTCTTGGCGAGAACGGACGAATACTCGATCCTATTGCGGCAATGATTGTGGCCATATTCATAATAATCGTAGGCATAAAAATGGCAATTCCGGCAATAAACGAACTGCTTGAAGTGTCTTTGCCCGAAAAGATGGAAGACCAGATACGACACATAATCGCCGAATCGGAAGGCGTAAGGACCTATCACCATCTACGCACCCGTCGCAACGGATCCAAAATCATAATCGAAGTGCATCTTAAAGTAAACCCCGATATAACAGTGGAACAAGGCCACTCAATAGCAACTGAAGTTGAAAACAAGCTCAAAAACGATTTCGGCAACGATTCCACCATAATAACCACCCACATTGAACCCTACCGAGGAGAAGAGCTCCTCCGCGACGGCTCCTGCGGAGCCTAACCCCGCCACCATAACCTCACGCACAAGCGCATACCCGCGTCCGCAAATCCCCTCCGCCCCGCCACTTTTATTGGGCGAATGTCGCGGATTATTCGTATATTCGCGGAAGCTATGAAGCATTTGTTACTCATAATTGTCACCGTCGTGTGCATCGCCGTCGTCGCCGGGTGTGCCGACAACTCGCGTCTGCGCGACGACATCGACCGCGCCGGACGGCTCGCCGACACCTGCCCCGACAGCGCAATCGCGCTCCTCGACTCACTGTCACCCGCCATCGATCAAGCCGACAAGGCAACGCGGATGCGCTACGACCTGATGCTCATAAAATCACGCGACAAGGCATACATCGAGCACCGCAACGACTCAATGATAGCCCCCGTCGTCGAATATTTCACCGACCACACCGACCCCGACCTCACCCCGCTTGCCCTATATTACGCCGGACGAGTCTACAGCGACCTCGGCGACGCCCCCCGCGCCCTCGACTACTACCAGCAAGCACTTACTACAATAGGCGATGACACGATAGCGCACTATAACATCTACAAGGTTTGTCTTTCACAGATGTCCGAACTGTTTATGTATCAACGATTATATCGTTATGCTCTTGAATCGGCAGAAAAAGCGGTGGATTTCAGCAACGAATTGACACTGCCGATTGATTATTTAACCATTGGAAAATCTTATTCATTATTGAATGTTCACGATAGCACATATTTATTTTACAAAAAAGCTTATGAAGTGGCATCAACGCGAGGTGACTCAAGTTTGATATATCGCGTTCAGCACCAATTTATTGAATATTATTATAAAATAGGCGATTTCAAAAAGGCAGACTCAATAATTTCAAAATTAAATATGGAATATATTCTGCAAGACAAAGAACAATTGTATTCCATAATTTCAAAAGTAAAAATTGCTAATAATAATTATAACGCAGCACTGCCATATTTAAAATGGCTCGTTGATAGCGGAAATATTCATGGTAAATGTTACGCCAATGCAGAATTGGCAAATTACTACTCTAAACAAAATGACAATTATAAGACATCTGTAAAATATTTAAATAAATACATCGAATTGCTGGATAGCACTAACAAACTAATACAAACTGATGCCTTAGCAAAAGCTCAAGGCAATTACAATTATTCATTGCGTGAAAAAGACAATCATAAACTACAACAAGAAAATTCAAGAAAAACAATGATAATTGTTATTTTATCATCAATTCTTTTTTCAATTGTGATAATAACAATATCAATCATGCGTGAACTCAAAGGGAAACGGACTATTTTATCTTATCGGAATATAATTCTTAAATCATTGTTTAAGTCTACATATATTACATCAAGTGAATATCGTGATAATCTACAGAGGAATGTTGATAAATTATCTGAAGAATTATCCATAGTCGATGACCACAAGTCAGCATTGGCATTAAAGCTTGCTAAGTCGAAATTACATCTAAAGGAAATGGATGTTTCAATTGAAGAGAGAGCTGAAAATCACCTTAGACTAATGAATTCAGACATAGTAATTAAGTTTAAGAATTGTTTGAATAATGATAAAAAGCATATATCCCCGGAAATGTGGGATGAACTATCTAAAGCAGTAGATAGTTCTTATCCTGAATTTACTCATAAATTAATTGATATATGTGGAATTAATCGTAATGAATTTAGAATTTCATTATTGATTAAAATCGAATTTCTTCCAAGTGAAATTGCAACATTGTTATGTAAATCACGTGTTGCCATATCTTCTACTCGCAAAAGATTAAGTGAAAGCATTCTTATTAAGGATGCTTCGTCGCCAAAAGATTGGGACGAGTTTATACGCTTATTATAAAATGATTTACATCCAATTTGCGAATTATTTGCGAATCAATACGCCCTCAAAAAACTTATATGTAAATTATTTGCGAAATCGAAAATTTGGATATTAAGGCTAATTTAGCTCTCTTTGCATACCGAAGAGATACATAACGACAAAATGGAAACAGATGAAACAGGATGGTAGGACTATGCCGGAGGCATTGCATGTCAGAAACCACGGGTTAAGCCGAAAGCGTACGCGTGGTAACAACCCTACAATTTCAAACAAACCTTAAAACAATAATAAAATATAGTAATTATGAATTCTATCATGCGATTATTGGGAACATTTTCGGTCATCGCCTCATGTCTCCTTATGTGCGACAGCCACGCCTCGGGTAATGCCTCGGCGGGACATGTGAGCCTTGCCATGGCCGATTCGGTGAATGTGGACAGCATAAAGCCCGCTGTGTCGCTCAATGAGGTCACGGTCGAGGCGAGCACTATAAGCCACCGTGGAGCACGCGACTCCTACATGATTACAAAAGAGATGAAGCGCGGCCTTAGCACCGCCGGCGAGCTGCTTATGAGAGTGAACGGGGCGTTCTACAACCCGGTGAGCCACGACCTCACCTACCTCGGCTCCCGCAACATCGTGCTCCTCGTCGACAGCATGGAGCGCGGCGCCGACTACATAAAGCGTCAGTCGCCCAATCGGTTTGACCGCATCGACGTGGTGCATCAGCCCACCGGAAAGTACTCGGGCTACGACGCGCTCATCAATTTCCACACCCGCCCCACCTACCGAGGCATCGAAATGAATGCCGGCGCCAACACCTGGATACGCCCCGGGGGAGTCAACGGCAGGGGCAAGGACTTCAGCAAGACATATCCGTGGGCCGATGTCACCTATACCGACGATAAGTGGAACTTTCAGGCCGAAGCCGGTTGGCAATGGGAGCAATCGGGCATGTCGTTCTATGAAACCAAGACATTTCCCCTCAACGACTATGAGGAGCGCATGCTTGAGCACGACCCCAAGGACCCTGATGACATCATGCGCCGCAACAGCCTGAGCGTGGAGTCGGCTGTCGACTATCACATAAACGACAGGCACATAGTGTCGGCTCTGGTGGGAGTGACCACTACCGACTTCAACCGCATGCAGAACAAGAGCATGGTCACCGGCAACATCAACTCGGTGCTGCGCGACACCGTAGGGCTCTCGTCGCGACATATCGAGAACAACTATCTGGGATTGACATTCGGTCTCTATCATCGCGGCCGGGTGGGGAAGTGGAATCTTAACTCAACCCTTAACTACAGCACTTCGGGATGGGACTACATGCGCAATGTGTCGCGCACGAGCGGATACTCGCTCGACGACCTGCGCCGCAAGAGCAACACCGGCCTGTGGGGCAATTTCAGCGCAAGCAAGACTCTGCTCGGCGGCAAGGCGGGGCTCGACCTCTCGGAAACGTTCTCGGTAATGGACTACAAGGAGAAGCGCCCCGGCACCGACATCGTGCTCAACAACAACTCGGTTGTGAGCAGCACCACCTACGCCTCGCTTCAGTATTTCCCGTCCAAACAACTGTCAATGACCGTCAATGCCGGAGTGTTCGTATACCGCAACCACGAGGGCGACACCCATGTCACGAGCGTAAAGCCGCGGCTTTATGCAAGCGCATTCTGGCGCCCGAGCAGCAAGTTTGTCACCCAGTTCCTATACCAGGCAAGCGCATCGAGTCCTACCATCATCCAGATGTCGGGCTACGGCCAGTTCACCGACTCGCTGGAGTATCAGTCGGGCAATCCGTCGCTTAAGGCTACCTCCACCCACAGCGCCAGGCTCAACCTCACCTTCTTCAATTCGCTCACGCTGTCGACCACATTCACTCACGGCGACGGCTCCATATACAACATCACCGAGGCGGGCTACATGGACGGAACATCGGGCGAGCGCACCCCCTATGCCGTCACCATTCCCGAAAACGGGCATTTCAACCAATGGATTTTCCGCATCAACTACAGCAGGAGATTCTCGCCCGTCATCGAGGGCGCCCTGGCCGGGTCGCTCACCGGAACCACGGCACGCTACAAGAGCTATCGTCGCGAGAAGTGGATTCCCACCGCCGACTGGTACATCATTTACCGCGTAGCCCCCATATCGATGGACTGCGTCCTCAGTTACTCAATCATGAGCATGAGCTCCATCACTCCCCAGTCGCGCTACTGGGAGATGCACGACGGACTTGGATTGTGCGTGCAGAAGAACTTCCTCGACAACCGATTGAAGTTTTCAATACTGTGGACCCCCGATATTCACTTCATGTCGGGCAAGTCGCACACCTACCGCTACTCGCCCGCGCTTAACGTCGTGGGATGGAATGACCTGGACCGGCGCTCCAGAAACATGATAAACTTCTATGTCTCCTACCGCTTCAACCGAGGAAAGAAGGTGCGCAGCTATAAGCACGAGACCTATGGCGGGCAGGACATCATCATGTAACAGCCACCACCTGCGATGGACCTGCAATCACTACGACGGCGATTCAGGCGGTTTCCCTGGATAAAACAGCGCGACTCTATGCAATGCGGCGTGGCATGCCTCACCATGGTATGCCGCCACTACGGATGGGCCTGTACGTTGTCGCAGATTGAGGAGCTATGCCACGCCACTACCGAAGGAGTGTCGCTGCGCGGTATGTCGCAAGCGGCCTCGGAATTCGGATTTGAAACCGCCTCGGTGCGCCTCTCCCCGTATGAGCTGTCGCAGTCGCCACTGCCGGCCATCCTGCATTGGAACCAAAACCACTTCGTGGTGCTCTACCGCATCGACCGCCGGGGCCGTTATCACATAGCCGACCCGGGCAAGGGGCTGCTCACCTACAGCCGTGATGAGTTTATGCGGCGATGGGCAAGCACACGAAGCGGCGACGAGGACCGGGGCATAGCCCTGCTACTTCAGCCCGGACCTCGCTTCGGGCAATCGGACGCGGAATCGGAACAGGCGGGTGAGCGTCGCTCGTTCAGGTTTCTCGTCGGCTACATAAAGCAGTATCGGGGTTACTTCGCCCAGATATTCCTCGGGCTTCTGCTCGGATGCGTGCTGCAGCTTGCCATGCCGTTTCTCACACAGGCCATTGTCGACCGTGGTATCCACGATGCCGACATAGGCCTTATATGGCTCATCCTGCTCGGCGAACTCATGATAGTGACCGGACGCACCGCCACCGACTTCATACGCCGCTGGCTCCTGCTCCACATCTCGATGCGCATCAACATCTCGCTTGTAAGCGACTTCTTCATCAAGCTGCTCAAGCTGCCTATGTCGTTTTTCGACACAAAGCTCATGGGCGACCTGCTGCAACGCATGAGCGACCACTCGCGCGTGCAGTCGTTTCTTACCGGACAGACTCTCGGCGTAATGTTTACGATGTTGAGCTTCGTTGTGTTTGGAGCCGTGCTGTTTGTCTACAGTCAATTGATTTTCACGGTGTTTGTCATCGGCAGCCTCTGTTATGCCCTGTGGATATCAGCATTCCTGCGTCGACGCAAGGTGATCGATTATGAGCTGTTTGAGTGTCAGGCCGTGAACCAGAACCGCACCTACCAGTTCATCACCACCATGCAGGAGATAAAGCTGCAGGACTGCGAGCGGCGACGACGCTGGGAATGGGAGGATGCGCAGGCCGACCTCTTTGAGGTGCAGATGCGCTCGCTGAGCCTTCAGCAGACCCAGGAAGCCGGCTCTATATTCATCAACGAGGTCAAGAACATCGTCATAACGGTGTTTGCCGCCACTGCCGTAATCAACGGTGACATGACTCTCGGAGCCATGCTCGCCGTGCAATATGTCATCGGACAGCTCAACTCGCCCGTAGCACAAATCATGAGCTTCATCTACTCGCTTCAGGATGTGAAGATATCGCTTGAACGCATCAACGAGATACACGGCCGGCGCAACGAGGAGGACGACGGAGAGCTGCTCACCCGTTATGCCGACGACAAGAATCGTTCGATAACGTTGAACGACGTCGACTTCAGGTATGACCTCCATGCGCTGAAGAACACCCTCGACAACATAACCTTCACGGTGCCGCAGGGACAAGTGACGGCCATAGTTGGAGCGTCGGGCAGCGGAAAGACCACGCTGATTAAACTGATGCTCGGCTATTACCGGGTCAATCGCGGGAGCATAGACATAGCCGGTGCCGACATCAACCGCTACAGCATGACATGGTGGCGCAGGCGATGCGGAGTGGTGATGCAGGACGGTGTCATATTCTCGGAATCGATAGCGCGCAACATAGCGGTGAGCGACGGCGACATCGACGAGGCCCGGCTCGAGGAGGCCGCCCGAACGGCATGCATCCATGACTACATCATGTCGCTGCCGCTGAGATACAACACCAAGATAGGGCGCGACGGGGTGGGCCTGAGCCAGGGGCAGAAACAGCGCATACTCATTGCCCGTGCCGTGTACCGCAACCCCGACTACATATTTCTCGACGAGGCCACCAACTCGCTCGACGCTCGCAACGAGCGGGAAATCGTGAGCAACCTGTCACGGTTCTACCGTGGTCGCACGGTGGTGGTAGTGGCCCATCGACTGTCGACGGTGCGTGACGCCGACAACATAATCGTGCTCGATGCAGGGCGAATTGTAGAGTCGGGCAACCACGACTCGCTGATAGCGGCCCGCGGACACTACTATAACCTTGTTAAAAACCAACTTGAACTCGGGAACTGATATGGAAAACGACCAGGACCTACACCGGGCCGACACTCACGACCGCATAGAGCTGCGCTCCGACAAGGTGCGTCACATCATCGGTACGCGTCCGCCCGCAGCCGTGCGCTACGGCACGCTCATAGTCGTAGCCGTGATGACACTGATCATCATCGCCGCCGCCATCATTCCCTACTCTCCCGACGGCACAACCCTGCTGCAGCGTCTGCTCCCCTGAGCTGAATGATTGCATAGCAGCTTATCTCTAAGAATATGAGTTTAGGATAGCATTAAGGCTGCACAAACAGTCATTTTTTACGCTATCATGGATTTGTCAGGGGCAAAACATTACCTGCCGCCATGTGTCGGCAAATCGAATCAATCGGTCGGCGTATGACCTCCACGTGTGGAACATTCGCTAAGATAGGATGTGGTTGTAGAGGTCGTAATCCTCGGTCAGGAAACAGCAGAAGACAATCTCACCATCATAAGGATGCGACTTCACGGTGTCGACCGCTATCGCCGCGGCTCTTTCCTGCGGAAAATGATAGACCCCGGTGCTGATGCACGGAAACGCAATGCTGTGCAACCCATTCTCCATCGCCAGGTCAAGGGCCGTATTATAGCACGATGCCAACAATTCGTCCTCATGTCGCTTACCGCCGCCCCACACCGGCCCCACTGTGTGGATAACCTTCTTGCAGGGAAGACGATAGGCATCGGTGATTTTGCTTTGTCCGGTTGCGCAACCATTTAATGTGCGACATTCAGCCAACAGTTCGGGGCCGGCAGCACGGTGGATTGCGCCGTCGACACCTCCGCCTCCGAGCAATGACCTGTTGGCGGCGTTCACTATCGCATCAACCGCCAATGCGGTTATATCGCCTTTTATGACTTTAATCTCCTTCATATCGTGCATCACAGTTTTTCGTAAAATTACAACATCTTCCCCACAGCACAAAATATAATCCCCACCCATCCCCCACAACCAGCGCATTAACGGCTGAAAAGCTCCTCGCCATCCGCCGATATGGAGTATTTTGAGCTATAAGGCATACAATAAATAGGGTGCCGCTCGTTTAGCGGCACCCTATTTATTTTATTGTTGGTTTGGAAACTTACTTCACTTCCTCGAAGTCGACATCGGTTACGTGGTCGTCACCGCCGGCATGTGGAGCCTGACCTGCGCCGGGCTGGCCTGCACCGGGCTGTGCGTTCTGAGCCTGCTGCTGGGCATTGAGAATGTCCTGCTGAGCCTCGCCGAATGCCTTCTGGATGTCGTTGATGGCCGATTCGATTGCGGCAACATCCTGCGACTTGTGAGCATCCTTGAGTCGCTGGAGAGCT
>OKVP01000618.1_pt1 | contig 15288 bp, 15 predicted proteins | sample 1604821 | NCBI WGS metagenome assembly OKVP01 (sample SAMN01760946, study PRJEB22395) | human gut metagenome | reverse complement strand
GGGTCATCGGCAAGGTAGCTGAAAGCGCCGGTCTTGCTGTTGGTATGGCAACCAACATCGTGCCCTGCGTAGGGCTGATCGTCTTTGCAATTCTGGTGTCCAGAATGCGTGAGGAGTAAACCTCTCCGTCATTGCTTCGCAATGCCACCTCTCCTGGCAGGAGAGGCAAGCAGCAGGCGACTGAGCGGTTCACCCCCTCGCCTTTGCGCTGAACTCACACCCACAGTAATCCTGACGGTAAAGCCCGTACTCCTCCGAAAGCTGGAGGGAGCGCAGGTAGCCGTTCTGCTTTTTGAAATCCGAGGGCAGGTGCCTGATGCCGAATTCGGCTTCAAGCTCCTGTCCGATTTGATTGATGCGGGCAGCATCCTTGTGGGGGCTGATGGAGAGCGTGGTGGTGAACCAATCAAAGCCGTGCTCCTTTGCGTACTGTGCCGCCCGGCGCATCCGCAAACGGTAGCAGACGGTGCACCGCCCGCCCCGCTCCGGCTCATTTTCCAGCCCCTGCACAGCCGTATAGAACTCCTGCGGGTCGTAGTGGTCCTCGATGACCGTGACCCCCAGCGGGTGCGCCTGCGCCACGAACTTTTTCAGCTCCTCGCCCCGGCGGTAGTATTCTTCGGCAGGCCAGGTGTTGGGGTTATAGTAAAGCACCGTGATCTCAAAATACCGGCACAGCTTTTCCAGCACGGCGCTGGAACAGGGCCCGCAGCAGGCATGGAGCAGCAGCTTTGGCCGCTGCGACCCCAGCGTTTTCAACACTTCGTCCATCTGCTGTGCAAAATTCAACTGTTTTGACATCGGTTTCATCCTTTGTTATACTTGCTTTGATTCAAATAGCTCCCTCCTGCTGCCTCGCCAAAAGAGCCACAGCTGCCGGAAGGGGCATCCCGGTCATATTATATCACATTTTATCTAATAGGAGAACTGCGATGACAAACGAGAAGATCGCCCGCATCAACGAGCTGGCAAAAAAGAGCAAGACCACCGGCCTGACCGATGCCGAAAAGGCAGAGCAGCAGGCCCTGCGGCAGGAGTATGTTGCGGACGTAAAGGCCAGCCTGCGCGCCCAGCTGAACAACACCTCGATCAAAGAGCCGGATGGCACTGTGCACAAGCTGGGGAAGAAGAACTAAAGCAGCATCACGAAGAGGAGCGCCTGGCGGATAATTGAGAGAAAAGTATTTCTTCCCTCTTTTTTTGTTCCGCGTTTCGTGCTATACTATAATTGTATTGTTGCGGACATTTCCGCGGGCGGTACAGATTCCCAAGGTGGCGTATCCCGGGCAAGGTGCACGGAAAAGGCTGTCTTTTGAAAAAATGATAAAGAGGTCATTTATTATGCTTACTGCAATTACGGGTATCAACTGGGGCGATGAGGGCAAGGGCCGCATGGTCGATCTGATCAGCCAGGATTATGACATCGTTGCACGGTATCAGGGCGGCAACAACGCAGGCCACACCGTGAAGAACGAGCGCGGCAAGTTCGTGCTGAACCTGCTGCCCTCCGGCATCCTGCGCCCCAACGTTGTCTGCGTGATGGGCAACGGTATGGTCATCGACCCGCATCATCTGGACGGCGAGATCAACAATCTGCGGGAGCATGGCATTTCCATCACCCCCGATAACCTGAAGATCTCCGACCGGGCCACCATCACCATGCCCTACCATGTCGATCAGGACGGCCTGGAAGAGGCCCGCCTGGCCAAGACCGGCGCACAGTTCGGCTCCACCAAGCGCGGCATCGCCTACACTTACGGTGACAAGTACATGAAGAAGACCCTGCGCATGGGCGACCTGCTCCACCTGGACGACAGCGTGAAGAAGCGCCTGGTGACCATGGTGGATTCCAAGAACCTGGTGATGGAGGGCAGCTACCACTCCGCTCCCATCAGCGTGGACGAGATGTGGGCATGGCTGGAGAAGTATGCCGCCATCTTCAAGGATTACATCTGCGACGTGGGCCAGTATCTGGCTGACGCAGATGCCGCCGGCAAGAAGGTGCTGTTCGAGGCCCAGCTGGGCGCTCTGCGCGACATCGACTTCGGCATCTACCCCTACACCACCTCCTCCAACGTTATCGGCGCTTACGCCCCCATCGGCGCAGGCATCCCGGGCCATAAGCTGACCAACAGCATCGGCGTGATGAAGGCTTACTCCTCCTGCGTGGGCGACGGCCCCTTTGTCACTGAGCTGGCCATGACCGAGGAAGAGAAGCACGCCCTGCGTGAGGCTGGCCACGAGTACGGTGCAGCCACCGGCCGTCCCCGCCGCGTTGGCCCCATCGACCTGGTGGCAAGCCACTACGGCGTGTTCTGCCAGGGCTGCGATGAGGTTGCCCTGACCCTGCTGGACGTGCTGGACTACATGGAGAAGATCCCCATGGTCACCGGCTACAAGCTGACCGACGGCACCATCACCAAGCGCTTCCCCATGGGCGAGGCTCTGGACACCGCACAGCCCGTGGTGGAGTATCTGCCCGGCTGGCACTGCGATATCACTGCCGCCCGCAAGTGGGAGGATCTGCCCCAGGAAGCCCGCGATTACGTTGAATATCTGGAAAAGGCTATTGGCTGCAAGATCACCTACATCTCCGTGGGTGCCGAGCGTGAGGCCTACATCCACCACAACGTCTGATCCGCGCCACAGAACCCGCCGCATTGAAAAGGAAACGTGACTATGTTTGATATCATCACGGACAGCGCCTGTGACCTGACCCCTGAGACGGCCGCAACGCTGAATATTGAGATCATCCCCTTCTATGTCTCGCTGGACGGTGAGCACTACCGCAAGGAAGGCAAGGAGATCGCCGTGCGCGATTTCTACCAGTTCATGGTAGATAACCCCGCGGCCTACCCCAAGACCAGCCTGCCTTCTCTGGAGGATTTTGAGACCGCCTTCCGGGCCCATGCCGAGGCGGGCCGCCCGGTGCTCTGCATCTGCTTTACCAGCAAGATGAGCGGCTGCGTGGGCAGTGCCCGCAACGCCCGGGAGCTGGTGCTGGAGGATTTCCCCGATGCTAAGATCGAGGTCATTGACAGCACCGCCGCCACCGTGACCGAATCCATCGTGGTGGAAAACGCGGTGGCCATGCGGGATGCAGGCTGTACGCTGGACGAGGCCGTGACCTGGCTGGAAGCGGAAAAGATCACCAACCAGATCTTCTTCACGGTGGGTAATCTGGACTACCTCATCAAGGGCGGGCGCATCGGCAAAGTCACGGGCCGTGCCGCCAACATTCTGGGCATCAAACCCATGATCCTGTTCAAGGAGGGCGAGATCTTCTCCGCTGGCGTGGCCCGCGGCCGCCAGAAGAGCTTTGAAAAGGCGCTGGAGCAGCTGATGAACTATCTGGATGCCCACGGCGGCACCCCGGACGATTACCGCATCACGGTGGGCTACGGCTACGATGCCGACGAGGGCAAGCGTCTGTGGATGCAGACCCGTGCCGCCCTGCGCGCCAAGTACCCCGGCGCACAGTGTGAGGTAGGGCTTTTGCAGATCGGCTGCACCATTGCGGTGCACACCGGCCCCTATGCGCTGGGCATGGGCGTGATGCGGCGGTGGAAAAAACAGTAACTCCCTCAGTCGCCTCCGGCGACAGCTCCCTCTCAGAGGGAGCCTTACGGCAGCGAAAAGCCTCCCTCTGAGAGGGAGGTGGCATTGCGTCAGCAATGACGGAGGGAGTACCCACATAGTAAAAAAGAAGCCCCGACGAATGTCGGGGCTTCTTTTTGTTTTTCAGCCTTGATTTTTACGATGCACGATCACAGAAGACGGTGACACGGGTTTTGCCGCCATAGGTGCAGGTGTACAGCACCAGGGCGTAGCCGCTGTGTTCCACTTCCTCCACACTGTGGGGGTCAAGCACTTCGACCTTGTTCACGACGTACTCATTCACGATGCCGTCCATATCGGTGAAGGTGACGCTGTCCCCCGCTGTGAGGGAGGTCAGCTTGCCGAAATGGCTCTCGTAGTTGTGCGCCGCAATGACCAGATCATCGGTGCGGGAAGAGCCGAACTGGCGGCAGGGGGCGATCTTCAGGCGGGGGTAGCTCCACTCGCTCATCACCGGCAGATCAATGCCGATGGCGGGGATGGAGATCTCACCCACATATTCGTTGCCGTCGATCTCCACCACCGGGAGCTCGGGGTCCAAGGGGCCGCTCTCTGCCTCCGGTTCCGGGTTCTCCACCTTCTGCTGAAGGTCGGCCACCACGGTCTGGGCCTCGGCACCGGCATGGGCATCCTCGTAGCGGTTGTAGGCGTACAGGCCGCCCGCCGCCAGCAGGAGCACCACACCCAGCACGATGCAGACAAGCCCGGGGGATACTTTACGCATTCTTTTCACGTTTCTTGCTGCGCTCCATCAGGTAGGCACCCACAGCCACCAGCACCAGACCGCTTGCCGTCAGAACAGGGATGGGCCAGTTCAGCTGACCGGTCTGGATCAGTTTGGGGCCTTCGGCCGGGCGGGCATCCGCCACCACGCTGGCCGGGGCGGTGGGCTCCAGTGCACTAGGGGTGGTGGTTTCAGTCACGGTCGGACGGGCATCTGCCGGGGCCGGGTTCTCCGGCGTGGAAGGGGTGGGCGGGGTGACAGGATCAGGGTCATACGGGTCCGGGTAGTACGGGGTCTCGATGGCCTTGTAGCTGTTGTTGAAGGTGATGCTGCTCACCTTTTCGTCCATCAGGTCGGCCTGTGTGTGCACGGCCATCCGGGCCACCAGCTTGTCGTTGTCCCACACCACGGAAACGCGCAGATAGTACACGGTTTCATCGTAGGTGCCGCGGGTGTTGACACCGGCGCGCTGGCGCACGGTGTAAACGTAATAGCCGGGCTTGGTGTAGCTGATGGGGCCAAAGCTGCCGGTCTCGCCGTCGGTGATCTCCAGAGTGGTCACCTCGGGCAGGGGCGCATTGTCCACAGCCTCAAGTTCCACAGTCAGTGTTTCCTTTGGGAGAGGTGTTTCCCCCGTGGACTGAATGGAAACCGGAAGCTCCTGCAGCTGTGTATGCTGGTCAGCCGCGGTGGCCGCAAATGCCGCCGGCTGACACAGGCAGAACCCCAACGCAAGCGTCAGGAGTGCTGCCGCGATTTTACGGAACCTCATTTCATCCTCTCCTTTATGAATCCGACGCGGACGGGATCATCCACGCCAGAAGAATGGTGCGTGCATCGGTAAACTCCGTTGAACAGGTGGACAGCGCCAGCACCTGAGCATCATCGCCCGCCGCTTTCATGGCGGCCAGCGTTTCGGTGTTCAGGTTCAGGGCGTTCTCCTGCGCAAAGGTGTACAACCCCTGCAGGTCGCTGTCCCAGCGCTGGGGCTGGAAGATCGCACTCTCAGACGAAGGGACCAGCAGACATGCAAAGGTTTTAAGATCATAGGTGCGGTCGGGCAGGATCAGCTCACCGGTGGTGTTCTCCGCAAAGAACTCTGCGTCCTTGTAGAGATCCAGATCACCGAACATCTTGCTCTCTTCCATGTGGTGACCATACAGCAGAGAGTAGGGGTCGGTGAAGTTCTTGTCGCAGTTCACATCCAGAAAGATGCTGCCTGCCAGCGAGAAATCACCGTAAACATCGGTGTTCACATAGGTAAAGTTGTCCTCGCCCTGTACCACAGGGTAGTCGATGGCGGTGTTGTCCAGTGTGACCCACGCGCAGACATCCGGGTTGATGCCCAGCAGCTCCTCAAAGCTCGCGCCGTTATCCGCGCCCGCCTTGGGCTTGAACTGCAAAAGCTCTGCCTGAACATTGTCTGCGGCGGCGTACACCTGCGAGTTGTCCCACAGGGCATAGGCTGAATACGCCCCGGCGACCACCAGGAACAGCACGACCACCGCGCTCACCAGAAAGTCGGCTGCCCTCAACGCTTTTCTCTGCCAGTTGATACAGCCCACCTCCGGTTAAGCAAATTCAAATAAGTGGTTATTCGTTAGGTTTGTGCTGGGATAACCCCCCAGTCATGCTTCGCGTGCCAGCCCCCGCTAATAGGGGGGCCCTTGGCATGGCGCAAAGCTTCACGGTTTTGCCAAGGCCGCCCCTGCTAGGGGCGGTGGCATCCCGCAAGGGATGACGGTGGGGTTTAATCTACCGCGAGCAATTACTCCTCGTCGCGGCGGCGCTTGTTCAGCATCAGGGCCACACCACCAATGGCAACGATGGCCAGCATTGCAATGTAAGGTGCATTGTCCAGCACAACGCCCATGTCGGGAGTGCCCTGATGGTCATTGATAAAGCCAACAGATGCGTTAGTCGTACCGATATTATCCTTAGCAACAGGCTTACTTTCAGCATTGTCGGTCAGACTGCCAGTTTCCAGAGAAACAGTATACTGATCCTTCTTTGCAACCTTTACGCCATCAACAGTATTCCACTCAGAGCCATTCTCCAAAATCTCATAGGTAACACCAGCGGGCAGGTTCTCAAATACAATATTATTACCGTGCTTCAGGGTCACAGTATACGGAGTTTCAAATGCCATGACACCAGTCACAGGCTTACCTTCGCTATCCACGATAGAAGCATTCTCAGTAGTAGACTTGACCAGAGCACCAGCGTAATTCGTATTATTGTTATGGAACTTAACCTGGAAAGTAAATTCCTCATCCAGATCACCAAAACCACCACGAACCGTCTTAGACAGTCTCAGCTCTTTCAGCGTGCCCTCCTTACCGTAAGTGTTGACAAAATAAGCATTAGACTTTTCTCCAGTCTTGCTACCCTTATGCAGACTTACATAGTAGTCATAACCGCTCTCAATTGCATGGGTGGTGCTATTAGTCTTGTGCACTACGCTAACCACCAGATACAGAGCGTTGGTATCATACTCAACTGCAGGAGTTCCATTATTTTTCTCAGTAATGGTATAAACATACTTACCAACACCAGCAGGATTTGCCAGACCCAGCTCACTCGGAGTCAAAGTAAAGGTGGCCCACATTGTTATTACCAGTCACAGGGCCTGTAAATGCAATTTCCTTCTTGCCACCATTAAGGTTAACAACAGGATTAGCTGCGTTGGTCGCGGCCTTATCAGTATCAAATTTCTCAGCAAACTTAACTTCAAACTCAAAAGTCTCAGACGGAGCAGCACCATTCAAAACTTCATAGCGCTTGTAAATATTCACTTCGCTATCAGCAGTCAGCTTAGCCGTTCCGTCAAGGCCAGTAATAGTCTCCTGCGCAGGAGCAGTGGTATCATTAGCCGGCCCCTCCGCAAACGCTGCGGTTGCGCCGACGGTGAGCATCATGGCGGCAGCCAGAACGCCCGCGAAGAATTTCTTCAGTTTCATTGTTATTCCTCCCTAGTAAGAAATAGTTCGTACTCCTGTGCCGCGGCCCAAACTCCGCGGTTCACAGGCAGGATGCCGGCAGCTTCTTCCGGCTTCCGTGGTATTACAAACTGCGTCGCCGCAGTAGTGTAATTACTTTTGCTTGCACATCCTCCAGCGGAACCGGGCCAAAGTCCCGGCTGTCCTCAGATTGTGTGCGGTAATCGCCCAGCACAAAAAAGCAGCCTTCCGGCACCGTGTAGGGGTACTCCAGCGCGTCTTTTGCGTAGGTGGGGTAGAGGATCTCGCCGCTCTGCACCGCGCCGTTCACCACAAGGGTGCCGCTGTCGTCCAGAGCCACAAGGTCACCCTCGCGCCCAAGGATGCGGCCCACCCGGAGCTTGCCGCCCTGGGTGTAGACCACAACGTCGTTTTTTGCGTAGGTTTTTTGCAGGCGGTAGCAGATGAGCAGGTCGCCATCCTTTACCGCGGGGAACATGCTGCTGCCCTTGGCCTGTGTGAGCAGGAACACCTGCGTGAACAGCACCCAGGCGCACAGCAGGATCACCACAATGCGGCCCAGCAGGCTGATAAAATCCTGCCGGTTCTCAGCGTCCAGCCTGCGGCGGCGCACCGCCCGTGCCCCCAGCTTCAGGGCTTCATTGTCCAGCGGGTGCATCGGAATGCGCCTCCTTTTGGGGGTCAGAGCTGTCCACTTTGGTGGTATCCAAGGGCAGGCTTCCGGTCTGCTGCTCCAAGAGCACATTATAGCGGGTGCGCTCGGCGCGGATGGCGGCTTCGTACAGGGCGTAAAGCTCTTCCAGCTTCTTCCACATTGCCGCTTCGTCCACGCCGCCCAGCAGGTTCTTGCGGAATTTCACCGTCCGGAACCACTGGATGATCGCTTCCTGCTCCGGGCTGATACAGCTTTCCTCTGCACCGGCCAGCCGCTGGGGCGCTTTCTTCTTCGCCATGCGGTCAGCCCCCTTTAGTCATCTTCCTTACGGTGCTTGCGCAGCATCAGCAGGGCCACGCCGCCAGCCACCACAGCAAGGATGACGATGTAAGGCAGGGTGTCGAGGAGGACACCGGTGTCGGGCTTGAGGGTGCAGTGGTTGGTCACGGTAATTGCCAGCCCTTCCTGTGCTTTTACAGTGTTGCCCTCTGCATCGCAGGTCACCAGCTTCTGCTGGCCATCTTCCAGCACCAACTTGTAGTAGAAGGTACGGGTTGCTCCATCGGTAACAGCGGTATCATAGCCGGTGGCCTTGGTCTCATACCCACTGTCTACGCCCAGCGTCTCCACCACAGCAAATACGGTACCCATGGGTACATTTTTCAGGGTAACGCTACCGTTGTGCGTCAGGGTGAAGTTGGACAAAACGCCATTCTCAAGCATCGCGTTGCTGTCATCCAGCCCGGTAATGCTGAATGCAAATTCCTTGTGGGTATCACCCATCAGACCAGTAACATGCTTGGTAAGGGTAACATCAGCGGTATTCTTCTCGTAGATGTTGGAGAAAGTTATATACTGATCGTTGTTTTCCTTCCTAATATTTACTGATCCAGAACTCACATTTTCTTCATCATTCACCAAAGTTTTAGTCAGAGTGTATCCATCCGCAGCTGCCTTACTTGTATCCTCTGTAAAGGTATACTGATACTCAGTGTTTGCGGCAAGCGACAAATTGTTGATTACATGGCTTACAGCAATATAGCTTCCTCTTGCATCCGTGCCGGGTGTCCACGCATCGCCATTGAAGCTAATACTGCCAGTATCACCAGAGATAATGCCCTTTTCTGCAACTTTCTTGGCTTCATCCAGGGTCAACCCGTAGAATTTCTTGGTAACAGTAATTCGGCCAGTACCTTCTGTAGGAGCAGGCGGGGTTTCCTGTGCAAACCAAACATTATCCAGCAGATTGCCAACTCGTAATGCGCCACTATCGAACGCCGTACTGATTGCCACAAAGAAGAAGCGCGTCAAATACTGCCCTTCTGGAACTTCATATGTGCCGCTCTGAGTATTCCATGGAGACGTTGAGTAATTCCATCCGCTACGTGATCTATAAGTTGTAATTTTGGAAGAATCGTATGCAATATAGACTGGATAGCTTTTTCCAATTTTACCGTTCGTACCGTCGCCATCAACATGATACGTTCCATTTGTGGAGCCACACTTGTTTAATAGCGCTTCAAGTTGGGCCTGTGTCGTAATATTTTTAACGAGTTCCAGCGGGGCAATAACCATTGCCATCTTATCTTCATTTCTGTCACTCGTTGGCATCATCACATTATCATTCTGTGATTTCATAGTAACATGGCTCCTCCAATCAGTACTATAGCCATAGTTCATACGCGTACGAGCTTTATGGCTAAACTGCCAACTCATTGTCAGGCCCGGTTTTGTCAAAACATCCTGATAAAGCGCGCCTTCCTGTGTTGCGTTTAGTTCAGCAAACTGCTTAGAGCCATTCGGCGTACTTGATGCACCAAACGCCCATCCACCGAAATTGGTTGTTTGATAATTCCAGTTATTTCCGTTTCCATCGGACTGATATTCTTCATAAGTGTTGCTGCCAACATTTGCAAGTTCCACAACATGATCCCACGCAGTTGTTTTCCAGACCAAACCCGGCGTACCCTCAGCAGTTTGGTTAGAACCACCATTTTCAAAGTCACCGTTTTCAAGTCTCTTATTATACGCAACCGTTACACCAGTACTGCTCTTACTGTTCGTCCCCTTAGAAACGGTCACCACATAGTTTTTATTCGCGCCATCGGTATAAATAACATCGACCCATCCGCCATTTGTTTCAACGGTGTAGACGCCATTTGTTACTTCCGTACGCTTAACTGTAGTTCCATTTTGCTTCCATGTGACCTTATAGCCATTCTCTTCTAACAGCTTTCCTGCGTCTGCGCCTTCATACTCCTCGCCATCCACAGTGATATTCAGGACGTAGTGGCCACTGTTTGCAATATCGTCCTTGATAGAGACATTTGTGATGCTATTGATATCCAGTGTATCAACTGCGTACCCATCCGTCCGCACAAGCACAAAGGGGCTGAAGCTGGAGGTCTCAAAGGTCAGGGTGCCGTTGGTATAAGTAAGGACATCCAGAATCTCCACATTGCCATCAGAGGTCTGGTGGAGCACTTTCAGCGTGTCGGCAGTTGCACCTTCCATTTCCGGCAGCTTGTTCAGACCGGAGACGGTAACGGTGGCCTTCTGGCCCTTGACAGGCTGCACCGTTTCGCCCTTGGCGTTCTTTGGGGAGATCTTCAGGCCCAGAATGGGCATCATTTCCCCAAAGCTGTCCTCGTGGCTCTCATAGAAGCTCTCCATATCGTCATCGCCCATGTGGATGACATTGAGGTGATCTGCGGCAGAGGGCAGATTTTTCACCTCCACCGGCAGGGTTGTGGTTTTCGGGTTACCGTCCTCGTCCTCGTAGGAAGCAGAGGCCTTGGCAGTCAGATCCACAGGCACGGGGTTCTTGTCCACCAGATCCTCGTGATCCACGTCCTCTTCCTCATCGGAGCCCACGGTACCGTCCTTCCATGCGGCGTAGACGTTCACGGTGGTGGTCTTGTCGTCCAGAATGTTGCTGGTGGGGTCGGTAAGGTTCAGGCGCACCCGGTTGCCAAACTCGTCCAGCGTGTACCAGTAGTCAAACAGCCGCAGTTCGCCCTTGGGGTCCCGGTTGGAGGAGGGGGTATTGATGTAGCTGCTGTAGTCCGCGATGGTCTCTGCCCGGGGCACAGCCTGAATGAAGTACAGGTTCCACAGAACCTCACCGTTCCGGGCCAGATACTCGCTCTCCGTCATATTGTTGATCTGTGCCTGAGCAGTAATGTCCTGCAGGTCGTTGGCGTTCAGCTCCTTCAGCCAGAAGCGATAGACCACCATGTCCTGCAGCTTTTTGATCTCGTCGCCGGAAACGACCACTTTGTCATCAGGCTTTTCCACCACGTCGTCCTCGCCGGACCACTGGGTCTCGGTGCTGGAGCTGGGGTCGGTACTGGTGCTGGTGCTGGTGTCGTACTCAATGACGGTGCCCCACTCTGTTTCCTTAACAGTGCCACCCTCGCCGGGGTTGTCCTCGCCGCCCTCTACAGGCCGGGTGGCAACTTCGTCCTCGCCAAAACCGGCAGCTTCACCGCCGTCTACAGGCCGGGCGGCTTCCTCCTCGCCGAAACCGGCAAATTCGTCGTCAGGATAGGATGCCTCGCCGTCATCTACGGGCCGGAAGGCCTCTTGATTAACCTGAGGATCGATCAGACCCTCCGTTGCAAACACCGGCACAAGGCAGGTGCAGATGACCGCAAGCGCCAGACAAAGCGCAAAAACACGCTTCACCAGCCTATCTTTTTTTCCGTGATGATTTTTCCGCACAGTGGAGCCCTCCCTGCATCATAGTATTTTTGGCAAAACCGGAGGAAAAGATATTCAACTTTTGTCGTTTTTCTTTCCCTTGGCAGGTTATTTTTACCAGACAAACCCATTATCGTAAATATAGCATGTATATCCAGTATTTTCAATAGTGAAATTTTATTTTCCCTTCCCCTTTTCAGACTAAATATTCTGCGATATACAGCAAGTTATGAACCGCCGTAATATATTGCGGGGAGTAGAACAGTCCGACTTATCCGCACGCCCGCCGCATTGATATATCACGCAGTTTTGTGTTGTATCTTCGCAGTTTCACTCTCTATAATACATGAAACGCAGATTCCTTTCACTTTTTTTCGGGATTTTTTGAAAAAAGTTTTCGGAGCCCTCTCAGTCTCGCAAAGCTCGACAGCTGGGGTTAAACCTCTCAGTCACGGGCTTCGCCGTGACAGCTCCCCTAGTAGGGGAGCCCTTGGCAGGCCGTCGCGTTTTCGGGGTCTGGCGCTTCGCTCCTGTTTGCCCTGCTGACGCAACGTTATTTCTGCCTTGCGGCAGATGATGCCCTTGGAGCGCCAGCGATCAGATTGAAAAATGAATCTCATGCCAAGGCCTCCCCTACTAGGGGAGGTGGCATCGAGCGTCAGCGATGATGACGGAGAGGTTTTATAGCAGGGCGTTGCAGAAGATGCGACAAAAATCTTGACAGAATCCCTGAACCGTGCTATCCTATATCAAGATAACAATGCGCAGGTGGTTCTGCGTATCAACTATTTGGAGCTAGAGAGGTTTTTAATTATGGAACGTATTAAGACGATCGCTACTCGTGACCTGACCAAGAGCGTTGTGACCGGTGGCTGCGGCGAGTGCCAGACTTCCTGCCAGTCTGCCTGCAAGACTTCCTGCGGTGTGGCTAACCAGAAGTGCGAGAACAGCAACAAGTAATTTCTGCAAATCGGATGCCGCCTTTGCCGGGCGGCATTTTTTTATGTTACAATGGAATGGAGAATAAAATGGTACATCAGTATCAATTGAACGGCTATAACATCGTGCTGGATACCTGCAGCGGCTCGGTGCATGTGGTGGATGAGGTGGCGTATGATGTCATTGCCATGTACCCCGACCACACCGCCGACGAGATCGTTGCCGCCATGATGGCAAAGTACGGCGACCGTGATGACGTGACCGAGGCCGACCTGCGCCAGTGCATCGATGATGTGGCAAGCCTGAAGGAATCCGGCAAGCTGTGGAGCCCCGATACCTATGAGGATCTCGCGTTCGATTTCAAGAACCGCAACACCGTGGTCAAGGCCCTCTGCCTGCATGTGGCCCACACCTGCAACCTGAACTGCTCCTACTGCTTCGCCTCGCAGGGCCGCTATCAGGGCGAGCGTGCCCTGATGAGCTTTGAGGTGGGCAAGCGGGCAATGGATTTCCTCATTGAGAATTCCGGCAGCCGCCGCAACCTCGAGGTGGACTTCTTCGGCGGCGAGCCTCTGATGAACTTTGATATGGTCAAGAAGCTGGTGGCCTACTGCCGTGAGCAGGAGAAGATCCACAATAAGAACTTCCGCTTCACCATGACCACCAACGGCATGCTCATTGACGATGATGTCATCGACTTCTGCAACAAGGAGTGCCACAACGTGGTCCTGAGCCTGGATGGCCGCAAGGAAGTCCACGACCGCTTCCGCAAGGACTACGCCGGCCATGGCAGCTACGATACCATTGTGCCCAAGTTCCAGGAGTTCGTGAAGAAGCGCGGTGATAAGGGCTATTACATGCGCGGCACCTTTACCCACTACAACACCGACTTCACCAACGATATCTTCCACATGGCAGATCTGGGCTTTACCGAGCTGAGCATGGAGCCCGTGGTCTGCGACCCCAGTGACCCCAGCGCTCTGACCGAGGCAGATCTGCCCATCCTGAAGGAGCAGTATGAGATCCTGGCCAAGGAGATGATCAAGCGGAACCGTGAGGGCCGCGGCTTCACCTTCTACCACTACATGATCGACCTGACCGGCGGCCCCTGCATCTACAAGCGCATTTCGGGCTGCGGCTCCGGCACCGAGTACATGGCTGTGACCCCCTGGGGCGATCTGTATCCCTGCCATCAGTTCGTGGGCGATCCCAAGTACCTGATGGGCGATATCTGGAAGGGTGTCACCAACACGGCAGTCCGGGACGAGTTCAAGCACTGCAACGCCTACGCCCGCAAGGAGTGCCAGGACTGCTGGGCAAAGCTCTACTGCTCCGGCGGCTGTGCAGCCAACTCCTACCACGCAACCGGCAGCATTACCGGCGTGTACGAGTACGGCTGTGAGCTGTTCCGCAAGCGGATGGAGTGCGCCATTATGATCCAGGTGGCTCAGAATCAGGAGCTGGCTGCACAGGGCATCGAAGTGCCCATCCAGCTGGGCTCCACCTGCAATGCCTGCGCCGACGGCGAGGCCTGCGAATAAATGACCACCCCCATTGTCGATTTTGTGCGGCGGTACGCCCAGTCCGGCACCGCCCGGCTCCACATGCCGGGGCATAAGGGGCAGAGCCTGCTGGGCTGTGAGCCGTGGGATATCACCGAGATCCGGGGTGCCGATGAGCTCTACGAGGCCGAGGGTATCATCGCGCAGAGCGAGGCCAACGCCACCCGGCTGTTCGGCACGATCCACACCTATTACAGCACCGAGGGTTCTTCCCAGTGCATCCGGGCCATGCTCTGCCTTGCTTTGCAGGGTGCGCCCCGCACCGGCAAGCGTCCGGTGCTTCTGGCGGCCCGCAATGCCCACAAAGCCCTGCTCTATGCAGCGGCTCTGCTGGACTTCGACATCCAGTGGCTCTGGACTGCACCGGAGGATACCGGCGCGCTGTGCAGCTGCCCGGTAACGGTGCAGGCCCTTTCCGCCGCCCTTGAGGAGCTGGCCGGGCAGGGGAGAACACCCTTCGGCGTTTACCTGACCAGCCCGGATTACCTGGGAGGGATGCAGGACATCGCGGCTCTCTCTGCCGTCTGCGATGCTCACGGCGTGCCCCTGCTGGTGGATAACGCCCACGGGGCCTACCTGCGCTTTCTGCCCGGCGGGAGCCGCCACCCCATCGACCTGGGCGCGGCGGCCTGCTGTGACTCCGGCCACAAGACTCTGCCGGTGCTCACCGGGGGAGCCTACCTGCATCTGGGTCCCAAGGCCCCCGTGCAGGAGGAAAGTACCGTGCGCAACGCGCTGGCGCTGTTCGGCTCCACCAGCCCGTCTTATCTGATCCTGCAGTCTCTCGATGCCTGCAACCGGCTGCTTTCCGCCGATTACCCGGCACGCCTGCAGGAGTGCTGTGACCGGCTGGCTGCTCTGCGTGCCCGCCTGAACGCGCTGGCTGCCGCACAGGGCACGGCCCTGCCGCTGGCACTGGACGGCCCCGCCCGGGAACCCATGAAGCTGACGCTGGATGCGGCGGCGCTGGGCTTGACCGGGCAGGCATTGGCCGACTATCTGCGGCAAAACGGGATGGAGTGCGAATATGCCGACCCCCGCTACCTTGTGCTGATGTTCACCCCGGAGAACCCGGCGGAGGACATGGCCCGGCTGGAGGCGGCTCTGGCAGAACTCTGTGCGCGGGGC
>OKVP01000614.1_pt1 | contig 15375 bp, 15 predicted proteins | sample 1604821 | NCBI WGS metagenome assembly OKVP01 (sample SAMN01760946, study PRJEB22395) | human gut metagenome | reverse complement strand
CATAAAAAGCAGTATTCGGGCATAAAAAAGCCTCGGAACACGAATGTTCCGAGGTAATGGCAGAGGTATAAGGATTCGAACCTTAAATGACGGAGTCAGAGGCTCGCAATCTTTTTTCAAAACCGCCTATTTAAGCCATTTTTCAGACTTTGCGTCTCTCAAAAATCTCTCAGAATTTTATTTTTGCTTAGAACAGCAAATTCGTATGAGGAATTGCGAACCTTACATAGAGGTATCAAAGAACACTTATTCTATCATAAAACTAACTAGAATAAAAGTGAATATTATTAAAAGAGATTTGCCCTAACATTTAGGGCGAACCTCTTTTTCAGCATCAATATTTAATTTTCTAATTTGATTATATATGAAACACTACTTCATCTCATCAGTATTTTGCCTGTCAATGATATTGATTTGGTTCGAATATTCGGTTACCAAATTTCCGTTTGAATCATAGTAGGTCACAAATCCTCTTGCAGCCCAATTATAAGTTGAAGTCATTTTATGCATATTGATAATATAAATATCCTCTAATTGTTCTGTATTAAATCTGCCAATCATCATTTTGTTATTGAGTAATAGAGTGAAATTATTCCTTGGGTCAAACAAATCGGCTTTTTTATAGTAAAATGCAATTCCAACAGATTCAACTTTTATGTTTTCAGGGAAACCGGCTGCCATCATAAATGTACCTAAAGTGTTTTCTTCATTATATTTGTAATACAACTCTAAAACAGGCTTGTCTTTAGCAACTGGGGGAGTTGGAAATGATGCGTCATCCTCATCATATTCGGCTCCTATAACAACATCCTCACCGGCTCGAAGTTTTGAGAGAACCTCTTGTTCATCGTAAACCCATCTGCCGTTACTGTACCCGAATCTAAACGGAACTTCGGGGAGCAAATCATTTATTGAAGTGACTTCTGCCCATTCGGCAGTCGATTTTGTAAATGTTCCGGCTACCCAATTACTGTGATTTACAAATGTTAATGTTGCAGAACCTTCAGCGATAAATACAGCTTTTAAATCTGTATTCGTGCTAACCTTAAATGTGTATTCCGGTTTTTTAGACATATAAATATTATTTACTGTATCATACCAACCCACAAAAATGTATCCTTCATTTGGAACGGCATTAAGCGTAACCGTTGTGCCATACAATAATGATTGTTTATAACTACTGCTTGATTTTTCATCATTAACTGTAAACGAGCCGTTTGAGGAAGATATATTTACTTTGAAATATGCTTTCAACTCGTACATTGAAACAAGAATGTTAGTTGTAATTTCGTCAATGTCTTCTTGCGTCAGATAAAGATTATCATAATTATATGCGTTACATTCATCTATCAATTCTTTAAACGGCGTGAAAGTTTCTTCTGAATAATCTTTTTCATCTAACTTATTTGCAAAGTACAAAGCCGCTTGCAATGCGCTTGAATCACCTTTTTGATTTTTATACTGAATCTCTCCGCCAGCTTTAAATTCAACATACTTAATGATATCTTGTGTGAAAATACTTGTGTCAAGGTAATTGTATTCGCATGATACATCGTACAAAGAACTTGTTTTTGCATTTGCATTACTCGGCAAAGTAATAGAGGTTAATTCACAACCGTCGCATTTTAGCGTTTCGAGTTTAGTGCAACCATTTATATTAAGTGTTGTGACTTTTGTATTCTCACAATAAAGTTCTTGCAATAATGACAAAGAAGTTAAATCAAGCGCTCCCGATATATCCAAATCGGATATATCAATCGCAACCACACGATACTTACTTCCGTCATATTCAAACAAGACATTATTTTGCAACTTCTCGGCATCAATATTTCCGCTGTCATCAAGCCAATTCAAAGCAGTATTGTTATTATTTGTGTTTGCAAAAGTTTTAAGCGCATTTAATTCGGTTGTGTCAAATGTCGCATTATCGGGTACCGACTGAGGATAATAGTTCACATAACAGTCGCTGAACATTAAGTCATCAAGGACGTTATATAAAGTGCTGCCCTCATGAGTATCAAGATAATTGTAGCAACAAGTCACCGAAGTAAGATTAGTACAGTCGCTTAAATCCAAAGAGGTTAATTTATTAAATGAACAATCAAGTTCCTCAAGTGATGAACAGTTGTCCAAATTCAAGGAAGTCAAATTATTACTGGTAACATCAAGCTTTTTTAGTGAACTGAAATTTGACAAATCCAAAGAACCCGATAAATTCTTAAACGATAAATCTATGCTTTCAACATTGCCGTCTTCATTCCAAGTGATACCTGTCCAAGTTGATGGGTCATCTAAATCCCAATTAAGGACAGATAAATTGTCATCTTGATTTGCAAATGAAATCAAACTTGTGATATGTTCATTATTTACATTTATATTTTGTATTTGTTCAATGTTAATTTTCTGATTTGTATTATTATAAACACCTGATGTGACTTCATCAAATGTAGTTGATTTGAATTTATCATCTCCAGTTTTAGATATAACACTAAAATAAGTATCATAATGATGGGCATTATATATTGATGTAATAATTGGTAATACAGTCCCAACAATTGGATATATGTCTCCATAATTTTTATAGTTTTTTATTAAATTGAACGCTCCAGATATTTTTTTATCAAAGAAGCCACACAAGCCTGCTGCGTTATGTGCAAAATTATACAATGTAGTATAATCTTTCGTAGAGTTTTCGGCATATAATTTTTTGTTATAATAGTCATCGACAGACGGCCATTTCCACAAACAATCATGTATTTTTGGAACATTATCTACTATGTAAAAGTCGTCAATTAATATATTTGATTCTGCTTTAATATCTTTTAGACTTGCCAAAAAAGTTTTTCCATACTTCCAATATCCCCATCCATTTACAGGCTTTGTTAATGGTACTGTTGGAACAATATCTTCTTCAAAACAAAAATTATAAATATTATTATAATTTTCCATAGAATCGTCATATATTGCAACATTTGGCGTTGCGAATGTATATGCTGTTACTGAAGAAAATGAAGGTATAGAATCATTATAAACTCCGTTAATTGAATCGGTAGCCTCTTTTGCATAAAGATTTGCAACAGCAGCACCTCTGCTATGACCCGTTATTATTAAGTTCACATTATCGTAATCCAAACAATATTGTTTAACATATTTTTTGATTGTCGATTTTATGCTGTCGCTGGCTTTTTGAAAATTTTCATGTTCCTTACAAGCCTCATTATATTCTGTACCGGTTATTTCTGTATTTCCTTGCCATTCATTGTTATATGTGCCTCTAATTACCACAAACACATCAGCCGAATTGTCACCATTTTCACGCAACATTATTGCAAAAGCAACATTGTCAGCATTATGGTCATTGACTCCCAAATGCTTAAAATTATAAACTTTTAATGAATCTTTTGAAATTTTTGATGTATTAAAAAAATCTTTATCTTTATGATTAATTATATCTTTAAATGACTTATCATAAGATACAACAACATCTTTCTTTTTTTGAGAACCGTTTTTCTTGGTTTTAATCTCTTTATATCCGTAAATATAATTTGATAAATTCATACATAAAATCATGTCATTCTCGTTATAGTCTGAAGAATCAATAATTTTACTTGAATCAATATCAATACTAAATTTAGTTCCAGTCATTTCAAAATCCACAAGATGCCAAGTTCCTTCGCAAAAGCACTCACATTTACCTTCATAAGGGTACACTGTTGCTATTATGTTGGAGTAATACAAATTGTTATAAAAATACACTCTAAAATAGCAAGTAAAACAGTCATTGCCTCTTGTAACAAATCCACTTACATTTTCAGAAAAGCTATACTTACCTATATTTTGGGCAGAAAAACTGCCTCTGAATTTATTTCCGACTATTTTGTTTATTGTAAAAGTACAATCAGGATTGTATCCCCAACTCGCCATTGTTGAGCCACTGTATTGGGCATAAAAATTATTGTTGTTTGCGTTTGCAACCATTGGAAAATTGCTGCAAAGAATAATCAGTACCATAAAAATTGAAAAAATTTTTAGTTGAACATTCTTTTTCATCACAAAACAATTCCTTTCTGATATAATTTGTCATTTGCAATTTTTGTATCATAATAATAACTTGCGAAATTATCCCAACTGTTCCTTGAAAACTCTAAATCGGATGTCGTCAAATAAACACCTTTATTTTCAATATTTTTATCAATAAGCTCAAACTTTTTCAAAACTTGAGAATTGATATTATCAAAATTATCATTGGTATATTTGAAGCCGTTTTTTGAATAGGTATAATATTGTTCAAGAGTGTCAACTTTATAATAAATCACAAATGAATCGTTGTCATTTATCAAGAAATCCTTTATGTTTTCTTTTGTTACAATATCATGTAATTTTCCACAATCAATTTTGATACCGACAACATTATGGTCAACTGTTTTCAAATAGTCAACCGACCATTCAAAAATGTCTTCTAATTGATAATCATCACTAAATCCGTATTCTGTTTTTGATACTCCAAAAGTTCTTTTGTTGTATCTCAACTTCCATGTTTTAGGCGTTGTGTACCAATCAAAAAGAATACCTAAATCCGAATCATCATGAAATTTTTCGCCTTCGTAATCGAGCAGAACTATGTCCTTTTTGTCAAAATCATATTTATCAACCAAATATTCAACAACCTCTGCTCTGTGGTATTGAACATAAATAATATGCGCAATACCAAATATCAAAAAAGCCGCAAATATTATTGTTAATATTCGTAAAATAATTTTTTTACCCTTTTTCATATTACAATACCCCCTATATTAGTACTATATCATAAAACTAATTAGAATAAAAGTATAAAGTGAATATCGTTAAAAGAGGTTTGCCCCAAATGTTAGGGCAAACCTCTTCTTAAGTTATGTCTCTATTTTTCATCAATAATAGCATCTCGCAAATGAGCAAATGTGCTTTGAGTTTTGAGTTGTGTTTCATGCTTATCAAGTTCTTGCTTAACAGTGTTCAAAATAGCAACGCTAACAGGCGGTGCAGAACTTTCACTGTATTCACCAGGAGGTGCATATGGTCGATTTTCTTTGTTTGAAGTATGAGGATATTTTTCGAGTATACTGCTTATTAGTTTTTTAGACGATGCATGCTTAACCGTACGATTGCCTTGTTCATTAACAGCATATGCTTCTTCAAATCTAATACCCCACTTGAAGAATAATTGTAATTTTACTTTCATAGGATAAACGCCTGTTTTCATAACAATAAATTCTCCTTTGGGCATTGATTTAAGCTCATCGGCAGTCATTAAAGGTCGTTCAATCATTTGAAGTGACTGTGAAGGATCATTAACACTCCGACTGACTGAACCACTCATAACAGTCCTGCTGCCAAGAGCCTTTGACATTGACTCGGCAGTAACAGAGTTTGGAGCAAAGCCACCAAATATAGTGAGCTGAGTGTTATCAACAATGATTGCGGCACCTTCCTTGCCGTAGTTCTTTTCAAGCTGTTGCAATGATTGAATAATCGCAACGATTTGAAGTCTTCGAGAACGAGATGCGGAGAACATCATCTCAGCTGATTCAATCTTAGGTAATGTTCCGTACTCATCGCACAAGAATACACAGCGATTCTTTAATTTGCCACCTTGCTCATCAGCAACCGAAAGGATTTCTCTGTATAGTTGCTGAATGATAAGTGATATCATAAAGAATTTGTTTGGATCTTCCTCTGGCATAATAATAAATATTGCACTTTTTTGATTGCAAAATTCCTCTGCATCAATTTCGGTGTCAAAACAAAGAATCTGTTCGAGTTCCGAGTCAAGAAATGAATTAAGACGAGAAAGAGCAGTAGACATTACTGAGGACATGCTCTGCTCCGAAGTATTAAGCGCTGCTCCTGCAAACCATTTCGCTTTATGCTCATCCGGTAAAAGCTCAACGAGCGCTTGAAATTTGTTTTTACCTTTCATATTAGAAGGGGCAAGCAGTTCCTGTATAATCTTAAATACAGATACTATATGACGCTCATCGGCTTGGCAGAATTCAGCGACTAAAAGAATTGTCGCTGTAAGCAATCCTTCTGCAGCATCATAGAAATATGCGTTTTGTCCGAATGAGGCCCCATCCATACCGGACATTATGATTGTCTTAGCGATAATCTTTGCGTACTTTTCAGCTTTGGCTTTATACATCAACGAGTCTGGATTCTCACGATAAAGGTCATAGTACTTATTAACCAAGTGTAATAGATTATTGCCGTTACTCCTTGTAGGGTTACGCAAGTCTATTACACTTATTTTATATCCATAATACTTCTCTGCTATTGTTGCATAGTTACGCATAACATCACCTTTTGTATCAGTAGAAAGAAATGACATTCCGCAAGCACAACAATATTCAATTTCGGGATATAACCAAAATGCCGTTTTACCTACACCAGCAGCGCCAATCATAAGTGCATGAACATCTCCTGTATCAATCAAAGCTCCTGTTTTATCTCTCCCTACAAGTAATCCTTGTGGCAAAGCCTTTCCATCGCTTGTTGACGGCTGTACGCCTCTTTGTGCCTCTTTTCTCCATTTCTCAGGTGTATAAACGATGTGCTCATAAGCACGCCTTATTTCAGCCTTTGTAGCCCACCGTGCCGTTCCGTGTTGACCATCTCCAACTGTCTTACTTTTAATTCTGTTAAGAGAATATATGTGACTGACTATTGTAATACCGCCAAGAATAACTGCCATAATAACGAATGCCATGATAAGTGGCATTATATTTATATCGTTCATTTTACCTCCTTAAAAAAAGAAAGAAGTCACCAATTTAATGATGACTTCTTATAGTTATGCTTAAATAAGGGATTTAAGCATTTATGTAGGGCGGAAGCTCCCTAGCTCTAATAATGAGTTATAGTCTTTCATAAGTATTATTTAAATTTTCACATTGACATATCAAATGATGAATAATCTTCAGCGACATCGTTTTCAACATCTTTGGCAATGTCGTCATTGGCTTGCCAAGTTTTTTCCATAGCAAGATTATGGATATATTCTATTCTTTGGTTGATTGAAGATATGATTTTTTGTTTTCTTGCATCATCAATTAAATTTTCATCGGCATCATTCAATATGCCGAGTATTTCATTGTCGATGTTTTTTAAAGCGTCAAAGTCTATCCAATCAAAAGAGGTGACTAATTTTAACTGTTCAAAATAAGTCTTTTTGAACGGCTTGCAAACTATCAATGATTGTTTATCCATATTCGGTGTAACTTTATCATAACCGAGCGATGAGCCACTGTCAAAAATCGGTGCAACATCAATCCATTCAAGCGTGTTTGCATTTCTGACAAGACCGAAATTATTGAGGTGTCTGTCCTCGTTGGCTATAATAAAATCAACTACAATCATTTGATTGATTTTATCAACGATGTCATCAATGCCCAAAGATTTGCAACAGTTAATATAATGCTGATAGACAGACAAGTGATTAGGTTTAGGATACCTTTGCAAAATCTTCCAAGCAGTAACAAGTTCTGTATCGCTTGAAATAAAATCTTCGCAAACGCTGTATGGCTTTTCGTCATCAATAATGACAGAATAATTGACATGGTCAACATTCAACTTATCCATAATCAATGACGCAATAGCCTCATTAAACGGCTGTTGTTCATATGGCAAACTGCCTGCTTTAAGAAGACAACGCTTTTGATTGATTATTTTCCATCTTTTCTTTAGGCAACCGTCAGATGTGTTGTCGGGTGAGTTCAAACTGATATTTTCAGAATCTATTGCTTTTCCGAACAGAATATCACCGACATCTTCTGAAAAATCATTGTCAAAGAAATTTACCAATTCCCATTCCAAATCGGAATTAATAGGCTTAACCCAATACTGGTCCGAAAGGCTTAATCCGTAGCATTTTGCCAAAAGCAGTTTCGGAGTGCTTACACACAAAATTTCAAGTGCATCTCTTACACCCGATCTGCTTGCAGGAATTGAACGATCGGTCCACCATTTATTGAGCAAGGCTCTGTCAGCAGATAAATCGTCTTTAGTCGTACCGATAGGAAGGTGAGCATAGTTATATATTTCGCCTATTTTGACGATTGAACCGGTTTCTTCATCTAATGATAAATCGGCTACTTTTATGTTTTTGTGCATCAAAGTATAGTTCATAACAACGCTCCTTCCTAACTTATTTTCATTAATTATTATACACACTTCCTTCCCTAAAATCAACTTTTAACACAAATCAATATCAATCTTCCGCTCAATTTGAATTCAAGTTATTTTTTCATCTGCAAGGGGTCTTGACAGAAAATTATGAATTTGCTAATATGAAAACGGAGAGAAAATTCAATAAAACTATGATGAACCTATATGCATTTTTATTTTGAGATGCGTATAGGTTTTTTATTTTTATTTTTAGAAAGGGGAATGAAAAATGTTATATCAAAAAATTCCAAGCGGAAGATTTTGGATTATGCCAAATGACTTTTTTGAAAAATATAAATTGAACAGTCGTGACTTTATGGTCTATTGTTTTTTGGTTTCCAAAAAAGATAAAAAAGGAAAAAGTTATTGGTCAATAAGAAGAATGGCTGAGCAATGCAATATGAGTTACGAAAGTGTAAGACGAGCAATAAAATCTCTTGAGGATCAATGCTTGATTGATGTTGAACACTGCTCGGTCAATGGTAAAAAAAATTCAAATGTTTATACTGTGCATCGGTTGATTTGATTTTGCTTTCTACTTTTGCATTTTTGATGCATAAACAATATAAAAGCCCGGAATGAAAAAAGTGAATGAAAAAAACGATGATTTTTTAATGAAAATCTGCGGCTTTTGGATCCGATTGCGGAGAACGAGATTTACAGCCGCTTCAATTCCTTTGAGCAAACGCGACGGCCATTTACATTTCGCATCGGCTGTCCAGCTGCGTCTCGATACCATCGCCTTGTTTGATCACGCAAGGCTGGTGGAAAGCGGCACGCATACAGCGCTTTTGGCTGCCGACGGCCAATATGCAGCGCTGTGGAACGCGCAGGCAAAGTATTATGTGTAGCCTGCAGCAGCACAACAATGCCGCTCCCGGCGAAAACAAAAAAATGAAGGAAAAAGCAAAAAACAGACATCCGTGTGGATGTCTGCTTTTTTTTGCAAAATGTGGCAGCGGTTTTATTGACATCCGTCCAAAAATGTGATTTGATATACACAGAGCGCTTTGGTATTGTAAAGACAGCCGGGGCGCGCACAAAACAGTTTCAGATTGCAAAATGACATTTTGCGACAATGTTATGCTTTTGACGGCAGGAGGAGATTTTTATGAATAGAAAAAATATAGGTATAGCTTTTGGCGCGTTTTGTGGGCTGGCAGCTTTAACTGCAACGGCAGCGGAAATATTCTATGATATCTCAATCAACACGAAATCGCCTATCCATATGAGCAAACTCAACAACTTGGTTCAAAAAGCCACGAATACTGCCGGCAATGAAGAGGAAGCAAGTGCAAAATACAGCGGTATGACAGGCACGCCGGAAATTAAAGAATGGTATGCTACACACGGAGAGGATGTGTATATTCTGTCTGATTCGCTGCGCCTGCACGGAAAACGGTTCAAAAATACCGGCACAAAATATGTTCTCGTATGCCACGGCTACACAAGCAAGGCCAAGCATATGGCCGGATTTGTTCATAAATTTTACACGCTTGGTTATAATGTTTTGGCAGTAGATGCAAGAGCCCACGGCGACAGCGAGGGAACAAAAATCGGTATGGGCTGGCCGGAGCGTGTGGATATTATAAAGTGGATAAACCAGATCCTTTCATGGGAGCCGAACGCCCGGATCGTTCTGCACGGTGTATCCATGGGGGCGGCAACGGTTTTGATGGCGTCAGGTGAAGATTTACCCGGAAATGTGAAGGCTGTTATTGCAGATTGCGGCTACACATCGGAATGGGATGAGTTCCAACGGGAGGCGGATACCCTGCATATTCCGTGGTTCCCTGTGCTCAACGCCACATCGGTATTGTCAAAGATTCGTGACGGGTATGATTTTAAGCAGGCCAGCGCCCTTGCGCAGGTGAAAAAGAGCCGCATACCAACGCTGTTTATTCACGGCTCGTCGGATGAGCTTGTGCCGTACAGTATGCTGGGCGAATTGTATGCGGCTGCAGCCTGCGAAAAAGAGGAACTTACCGTAGAAGGCGCAGGCCATGCGCTCTCGTCTTCTGTTGCGCCCACGCTGTATTGGCGTACAGTCGAGGATTTTATCGCAAAGTATTTAGATAGGTAAGCTGAATTTATTTGCCATTTATGCGGAAATGTGTAAATATAAACGCCCGGGAGAAGCGGTTCGTTATGGAGGATGCGCCGGCGTTTGGCGCTAGGATCGTCGCCGATTTGACAGTTAAATAGGACTCTACGCAGCGGCGCACCAAACGGTGCGTCGCTTTTGCATCCTGTGTGCTAATGCTGTGTTGCAAAAGACGGTCGGGTGTGGTACACTTGTATTAGAATTCTATGCATTTTTGCAAAAAGGGGAGGGGACCTGTGTCTGCCAACCGTAAGGGCTTGTCTGTAACGGAACGCCATGTGCTGCGCAGTGTGGCCATTGCCGTCTTGTTTGTGCTGTCCGGCGTGTTAGGGCATATTCCCGTGCCGTTGTCTTATGTAAAAACTCTTATGGAATGGGCAGGGTACAGCATTGTCCTGCCGACTGTGTACGAGAACAAGCACAGACCAATCACTGATGATGAACGTCGAATGATACTTGAAACCATACCTAAACACTATGCCGGAACAATGGTGCTTACAATGTTATGCTGCGGACTTCGACCGATAGAAATCCGAAGAATGAAGTGGGATTGGATAGATTTTGAAAACGCAATTCTGACAGTCGGCAAATCCAAAACGGAAGCAGGAACAGGACGAAAGATACCAATTCCGCCTGTACTTTTAGATGCATTAAAGGAACATAAAGCAAAAGAACTCAACAACGAATATGTATTCGTAAAGTACGAAAAGCACACACGAATGGATGACAATGCCTTCTATCAAAGCTGGAAAAACTTTGTAAAAGAAATGGACTTAGCAAACGGAGCTCACTTATATCGCAATCAAGTAAAGAACTCAATCATAGCACCCGACTTCGAGCCATACCTACTTCGCCACACTTTCTGCACCGATTGTCAGGCAGCCGGAGTGCCAATCAATGTGGCAAAAGAATGGATGGGGCACTCAGATATATCGGTAACCGCAAAAATCTACACGCATATGGTAGATGAAGTATTCGAGCAGAACAGAGCGAGAATGGCTCAATATGCAGTAACCAAATCCCAACAAGTTGAAAGCCTGACCGCAACAAGCTGATATACAAAAAAATAAAAGGATAGTCGAGAAATAAACTCGGCTATCCTTCATCATTTGATATTACTGTATTAATATTTCAAAATTACAGTTTTGCAATTCTCACAAATTGAAGCGGCGATATTAGTTCTGTGACTCGGTTTAAGTTCGGTAATCTTAACAAATCCGTCAGCTTTTTTCGCATCCGTAAACACACCGGGTACTTCGTTTGCAAAGCTGAAAGCACCGTCTTTACTGCAAAACAAATAACCGTTTCTCATTTCTTTGCCACACTCCGGACATTTCATAGTTTTCACCTCCGTTTTGTTATTCGGCAGAGCGTTGCGAACGCTCCAACATTTCTTGCATTTGCTTTTCAAAAATTTCTGCTTTGATTAAAGCGATACCCTGTGACTCGTCTCCAAGCACAACAAGACGGTCACCCTCTTTCATATCAAATGTATCTCGTGCATTTTTTGGTATTACAATTTGCCCCTTGCTTCCGATAGTAACTGTTCCCCAAAGATGTTTGCCGATAGGCGCAGGTGCTATCTTCGTTTTGCCTATTTTTTCATCAGAATGAATAAGTGAGTCAATAGTAACGCCATAAAACTTTGCCAGCTTATCGCATTTATCAATATCGGGAAAAGTATCTCCTTGTTCCCATTTGGAATACGATTGACGAGAAATACCAACTGCTTCGGCAACTTGTTCTTGCGATAAGCCTTTAATGTTTCTTAAGTATAATAAATTATCCGAAAACATAAATACGCCCCCTTAACTATAAATTATTATAGCATTTAGGGAGCGTACTTTCCACCATATAAACTTGTCAGATAAGTAATCCTTTTGTTAAGTTCAACTGCATCGGTCGGCAACATTTATTAAATAAAGACCCTTTTGTTTTGCATAATCAACAGTGTATGCCGTGCCGCCCTCGCGCTTTGTCAGAAAGCAAATGCAAGCAGAACTACAATCAACAAGGTGTCTGTTCCTTTTTTGCATGCAACCGTTATAGTAATGCGGAGCAAGGACCTTCACCTTGTCGGCTCTCAATTTAATATCATTATACACATCAATATCTTGTTGCTTCCAATATTTCGTTTGATTTTCACATGGCAACACTAAGATGAGTTTAACTTCGGGATGAGTTTCTTTTACTGACAAAACAGCCTGTGCAGCAATGGTATCAAATCCCAAAGCACCGCCTGTGCCGAAGTATTTGAAACCTTTAGAAACGAGCAGGGTAACGACAGCCTTCGTCTGTTCAAAGACCGTGTCTGGCGTATATAGGGCAATGTCACGATGCCCTGTAAAACAACATGTTTGGCTTTTATAATCCATTAAAATCACCGCAGAAAAGCAAAAAGAGCGTAGCCGAAGCTACACCCAAAAAACACTTGCTTCAAACTTTCTGCCAGGAAAATTTCATAGTTTGGAAAAACCAAGCGTATGACAAAGAAGCGTGTGTTTTTATCAAAAGATAAAAAGCCACGCTTGGTTCTCCGAAAACTATGAATATGAAATTTTCCTGGCAACAAGATTATATCATTAATTGCACAGACAAGTCAAATGGATTGTAAATTAAATAAAAATACTCTCACTAAATACTTAGTGAGAGCATTAAAAGTTGTATGCTATTTATGAATTAATTTTGCAAATAACTTGTGATACGAGCGCGGCAATTACTGTTTCAACAGACGGTTCTTTGCCGTCATAGGAAAGTTCATTCCAAAAATTTTTTGAATCTGTTTGTGAATTATTCATCGCTTCATGAATTGCAAACTCGATTTCTTTTTTTACCGAACCAACTGTTGTTCGGTTTTCTAATGCTATTTGTTTTAAGATTTCTTCCATATTATAATTCCTCTCTATCACTGATTGTGTATTATCATCACTGACAGTTATAGTTATAGCATAATATTTATGTCGAAGTCCCAAGAAATTTGTCGACAAGAGAAAAATAATATTTATGGAAGAATTTGCTTTGAATGTTTCATCATCGTATCAATTACTTCATAAATTCTGTTCCTGTCCTCCGGTACAAGTTTTTCAAGTTTCTCATTAAGCAATGAATCCTTAACTGTATATCCATTATCAAGTACATCTGAAAGAACCATATCAGCTGAAACACCTAAAGAGTTTAATATATTTATGAAAGTTTCAAGTGAGGGAATTTTTTCTCCTCGCTCAATCATACCTATATAATTAGTTGTCAAATCCGTTTTTTCTGCCAAATCTTCTTGACGCAATTTCTTTATTTCACGAAACTTTCTTATATTCTTACCAATTGTATCAAGTTTCATCTCAATACCTCCTTAAGTGTGTTTCAACAACTAATAGTATAGATTGTGTTTGTTTTTACTTACACGCACTATAAGGAAGTCATACCAACTAATAGTATTGAATTTTTCTTTTTAATACTATATAATATTAAAAAGATAGATAACAAAAATCTATCTTGTAAATACTGTATCAAATAAGTTCAATCTAACGAGTGTTAATATTTAAATCCAGCGTGTGTCTTTATTGTTCATAAAAACACGCAGTTATATTCATATTCTATTTTATTGATATTTAAGTTTATCACGCTGAAGCTATACAATTTATAGCTTCATTCTTTTTGTTTTACTATAATTTTGTCGATTTTTTCGATAATTTTGCACTTTTTATTTATTTAATTTGATATAAATGTTAATTTTAAAAGTGAAACGCTTTTTTATGCTTCTATAGATTTAATGCATTTTCTCTATAAAAATTTTTTTTGCAAGTCTTAATTAACTGCGATGAAAGGATGAAAAAATATGAGAAGTTCTAAGTTTACAAACCATAGTTATTTTATCTATATAGTTGAGGAAACAGTTAAGTGTAATAACTGTAATACTACAACAGATGGAATGGTTATCATATTTAATCAGGGAGAAAAGGTTATATCTTTGTGCAAATATTGCAGTGCAAATTTGCAAGAAATTTTATATTGCTATCTCAAAGGAATAGAACATATCTCGACAATCACCAAAAGCAAAATAGATGTATCTGTAAATAAAATCAATGACGATCAAAATGAATTAAAGATTTTAGATTACAAAATAGTCATGAGTGATGAAGATTTTTTGAGTTTCTATCGTAAAGTTAATGCTGTAAATTATTTTTATTATGAAACATACAAAACAAGTTTTAAAAAGTGTTCACATTTATGGAAAAACATAACTCATTATTGGCTCAATAAAAAATACCAAAATATAAACTATTCCAGAGATTCTGTAATTCCGCACGAAAAAGCTCTTGAAATAAATCTTATCCGAATGAACAAATATTTATCAAAAAGGAACAGAATCAAAGACAAAAACAACCTTGTTGTTATGCCTGATTTATTGAATGCTGCTCCGGTAAATAGGCTGAAAGTAAATCAGCACTGCTCATTATATGATTTGAAATGTTCTTTACACGGAAACAAACAAGCACAGGCATTTTTCTGTACCGGCAGAGTAGACGGATTCAGTTATGCACTTTGCTTTGATTGCTATTCCGCATTATGTAAAGTAATGTTGAAATTAGTGAAAGATACGAAATTAGAAAAAGCCGAGGTTGGGTTAATAAAAATAACTCGAAACGAGGGCAAACATAGGTGCTTTATGTGTGGAAGATGGACGAAATCAAATTATACGATTACAATAAAAAGCGATGAAAGTATAACTATTTGTGATAGCTGTTTTAAAAATATATACAATACTCTCTTAACGAATAGTTTGACTAAAGAAATATTCCCCAACCTATATAGAGAGCATAAAGAATTAAAGAAAATTTTTATTGAAAACTCTCGTAAATAATTTTATATGTTAATAAAGCGATCTGCACTAAAACAGATCGCTTTATTTTTTTTGATGGCTACCTTTGCATTTTTGATGGATAAACAATATAAAAGGGCAAACTTAAAGAGAGGGTTTAAAGTTTTATTACTTTAAGCCCTCTTTATTTTTTGAAAAGTCTCTCAAATTTTTTGCTCATTTCAATTCGTGTTACGATTTTGATTTGAGCGAT
>OKVP01000612.1_pt1 | contig 15403 bp, 6 predicted proteins | sample 1604821 | NCBI WGS metagenome assembly OKVP01 (sample SAMN01760946, study PRJEB22395) | human gut metagenome | reverse complement strand
ACTGAAACACTTTCAGAGGTTTTTTCAGATTCACTTGTCGACATACTTTCCGAAGCACTGGTACTTGCAGATTCCGAGGCACTCGCTAAGGCACTCATTGACGCTGATGTTTTTGCGGATTCACTGGCGCTGGTTGAGGCTGACATACTATCCCTATTAGGGGTAACTGTATAGGGTACCTCCAATTCATAAGTGCTACTAAGGCCTGTTCCGTCAGGTAAGGTTGTAAATCTAACAGAATAAGTGAATCGTCCAGGAGTACTAATATCTGGTAAGTCTGAGCTGACAAAATTTGCAGATAAGATGGCTGATTGTGAAACCGAATCTGTACTATACCATTCACTTGGCGTATAGCTATTATAATAATCCTCATCATCAACATCTTGTTCAAATGTATGAGAAATGCCCTTCACCTCAATAACTTTATGTTTCAGAGTAGTTGTACTCACCAACAACTCTGAACTATTTGAAGTTGTCCCATAACGACCAACATCATAGGTCCGTGTAATCGTATAGTTAAATTCACCTGCCGTTGCCGTTGACAATGGTAGAGTTGTCATTGTTGAAGATGTAGAGGTATTGGTCCATTTGGTTGTGTAAGATTGGTCTGTCACATCAGATGAGAGATACGCATCTGCATTTGAACCATTGTGAAGATTTTGACCTTTAAAATCATAAATAGGTGTTTTAGCCTCAATCTTAGGTAAAACTTTGTAATTCACATTAACAGTTTGCACAGAACCGTCTGAATAGGTTACTTTTGCAACAGCTGTTTGATTCCCCGAAGTAGTCGTTGAAATCGGTGTTGACCAAACCAGACTATAACCAGAGGCTGCAGGTGTTGTACTTTCATTTGAAGCGACCGTCACAAATTTACTTACATCAGAAAGATCCGAAGCTGTTTCACCCTGCAACGTGTACACAGTTGTTGCTTTGGCAGAGGCTGTGTAAATTTCGTTTTGTCTGATTTTATGGAAAGCATAGGTAATTCCTTGGTTACCCGTAACAACTTTCACAGTGTTACCAAAAAGATAGCCCTTAGCCGTAGAAACGTTTGTTGCTTTTAGCGTATAACCACTAATAGCAAGGTATTCTCCCAAATCTACATTCGTTCCAGGAGTTTTCTGAATCAACACTTCATTTTTTCCAGGAATATCTTCCCCAGTGTCTGCATCGATGAATTTCACCGTAATGTAGGCACCCTGAGCTGAATAGTCAAACTTCTCCAATTGGAATTGCTGTAAATTATAACCGGAACCCGTCGAGCCAAAGAGGGCAAAGGCCATTTCATCAGGATAGCCAGCATTTTGTAACAGGCTTCTGCTCTTATTCTCGTTTTTTATGACACTTGCATTTGGATGTCCAAGAACTTCCATGTCACCATTAACAGCTATGGAATCATAGTTTAGATTCATAGACCAAGTTTGTCCATTATAGGTGACCGTCATCACCTTGGTATCCCCATCATAGACAACCTTATAGTCCTTCAATGAATTATCTGTTGGGCCTTCCCCATTTAGCTTCTTAATGGTACGGATAACAGGGTAAACAGAACCCTTGGCATCATTTCTAGATCCATTATAGTTATAAGTAAAGCCTCCAAAAGCTCCCTTTTGATACCCCGAATACTTAGGATCGGCTGAAGCTTTATTATTCGGTAATGGGTTACCCGTATTATGCCAAGTATCTAGTTTGAAACCGAAAGAACCTTTGAGGTTATCTCCTCCCATCCCAAGACTGGCACCTGATCCATTACCGTTGGCATTTCCGATTTCTCCGATGGCACCTGTTGAGAATACCGCAGCGATTCCATCGCCACCATCATGACCGTTTTTAGGGCGCCCTTCATAAGCCTCTCCGAGGTTGATTTTTCCTGTGAGAGTGAAACTTTCGTTCATATCAATCTTCGTGTTCAGGGTATAGGCACCTGCCTGACTTGGCGCACTTGGCGTCAAGGTCAAAATCCCATTACTTAAAGAGGCATCTCCAGTTGTTTTAAAGTAGGTGGATTGATTCTTATTGGTTACAATCAAATGCGCCTTAGGATCATAGGTTGCATTTCCCAATGAAGCATTTGTATCGTAGGATGCACGTAAGGTATTGGTAGCAGTAATCCGTGCTCCATTCCGGTAATCACGAGCACCAGAACTTGCGCGTAACACTGTATTGACCACGGTATTACGTGTTCTAGTAGCTTCAGAGATAAGGGTGTTGAGGTCAGCATTTGGATCTGTCAAAGCATTTTGAATCGCTTCAATCGTAGCCTTTCCTTTTAGAAGGGCACTTTCCGCCCCTTCACGATTGCCTAGTCTTCCTAGATAAGTTCCAATTTCAGTAGACAGTGAGGTAAGCTTTGCCTCTTGCTCTTGACGCTTCTTATCCGCCTCAATACTCACCGCCACAGCAGTATTAGCTACTGCTGTAACTTCTGAGGTAACCTCTGCTGCTTGTGCTGAGACTGTCGGTACTGACGCTCTTGTTGTTAAATCTGATGAACGTGATGTCTCATTGGTATCTAAGTCTTCTGAACGCATTGAGTCTGCACCACTCTCAGACCCCGTCTGGCTCGTAGCAGTAACTTGACTACTTGATGTCTCACTGTCATGCCCTGTCGCCTTTGAACCACTCATTGAAACTGAAGTAGACTCTGAAGCTTTCTGTGAAGCCGAAGCACTGGTGCTGGCTGACTCACTCGCACTTGTCGAAGCTGACATACTAGCAGAGGTTGAGACTGAGGTCGAAAGGCTCACTGATACTGACGCAGAAGCCTGATGACTTGCCGATAGCGATAGTGAGACTGAGTCTACTGAGTTTGATACTGAATCTGTGGCTGAGGCTGACTGACTAACTACATCTCCTCTGACTGCAGATTCTGTAATAGCTCCAGAATGACCCAAAACCGCTGAATCAGAAGCTGCCAAAACATCTGTCGTAGGACTAACCGTATGCTCTACCGCTGATGGACTTGTTGCTTCATCAGCTTGAACCACATAAGTCGCTACTCCTCCACCTAGTAGAGCTCCAGTCGCGGCTACTCCCTTTAAAAGTCTGTCACTTGTGATTAAAGGTACTTCTTCCTCAACTTGATGAACTGATACAGATGACGCATCCACTCGACCACTTATTATCTTAAAAAGTCCGAAGTGAGAAGTTGCGGCACGTAACCAGTGTTTCCCTGACTTTACCAATTTAAAACGTGTCACACGATCAGTTTCTCGGTACTGACCCTCATTTCTTCTAAAAAACATATATACACCTTTTCATTTTTAGCTAGTTTATTAGCACATTACTGTCTATTTTATCATATCCCTAACCAAAAAATCTAATATAGTATCTTATTTTTTTGAATTTTTTATCGCCCTTTCCTACATTGCTTTTACAAGCCTAAGAAAGGGCGATCTCCCAGAATGATAACAATGAAAAGTTTTCGATAGAATATGATATCTCTCGAAAAAAATGATTAAGGAAAATTCCTCTTAGTAAGATTAATCAGAATTCCGAATTTTCTAATTATATCTGATGAGTACCTCTTTCTAAAGTTTTCATCCTAATATCACTAGACAGCAAAAAACACCACTCTTATTTAACAATGTACTAATAAGAGTGGTGTTTTATTAAAAAATTGACAATAACTACCTAACACTAAAATTATAAACTGTCATCTTCTGGATCGTCCTTCTTGCGTTTGGCAAGAAAGGCAAGACCAGTTGCCGTCGCTAAGGCACCGAAGAGTGTAGCTAACGACGATTCAGTTTCTCCAGTCTTCGGAAGTTGTTTGGCTTCAGTATGATCCTTAGGAGACATACTTTCAGAGCTTGAAGCACTAGCTACAGACGTAGGTGATGAATCACTAGCACTGATTGACACACTTTGAGATGCAGAGATACTTGCACTCGTTGAGGCACTCTGTGACGCTGATGTACTTGCGGATTCTGATGCACTTGTTGATGCACTTTGTGATGCACTTGTACTTGCCGATTCACTAGCGCTGGATGAGGCACTCTGTGACGCACTGATACTTGCTGAAGTTGAAGCACTTACTGATAGAGAAATCGAGGCCGATACTGACACACTAATCGAATCAGAAACAATAACACTATTAATATCAACACTGTCAAGGGAGTGGATCGCAGGTTCTCCCATACTTGTGATAACTGAGCTTGATGCCGACGTACTTGCAGACTCACTCGCACTTGTTGATGCACTCATTGACGCTGACGTACTTGCGGATTCAGACGCACTCGTTGAAGCGCTCATGGAAGCCGACGTACTTGCTGACTCGCTCGCACTTGTTGAAGCGCTCATGGACGCTGACGTACTTGCCGATTCTGAAGCACTCGTTGAGGCGCTCATGGAGGCCGAGGTACTTGCTGACTCTGATGCACTTGTCGATGCACTTTGCGATGCGCTTGTACTTGCGGATTCAGACGCACTCGTTGAAGCACTCATTGAGGCTGACGTACTTGCCGATTCTGATGCACTCGTTGAGGCGCTCATTGAGGCCGAGGTACTTGCTGACTCTGATGCACTTGTCGATGCACTCTGTGACGCGGATGTACTTGCGGATTCTGATGCACTAGTTAAGGCACTCATTGATGCCGATGTACTTGCCGACTCACTCGCACTCGTAAAAGCACTTTGCGATGCGGACGTACTTGCTGATTCACTTGCGCTTGTACTTACAGATTCGCTTTCTCTTGCGGACGTACTTGCTGATTCACTGGCAGATGTACTTGTACTTGTTGATTCTGACTTGTACACAGTATCTGATACCGTTTCACTTTGTGTATATGTTGTTAGTGGGTATTGAGATTGATTTGTTTGATTCTTATCGAAATCTTTGTAATAGACTGTTGCAACACCATCGTTACTGATTTCAATACTTGCAATACGATCTCGGCCATTAGCAATCACTCTATCATGCGCCTTCATGATTTCTTCACGAACTTTAGCTTTATCTGTCTCTGTTAAGTGACCGATATCCTTTACTTGTGTAACAGTTATCGAAGGCTTGTTAAATAGATCTTTTAATTGACCTTGTCTAACACCAAATTCATCAGATAAAGTCTTATTTCCACTTAGGTCGACTGCTTCTACACGACGTCCCCAACGGTTACCTGCTCCCCAAATCAAGTCACTCTTTGGAACAACGGTAAAGGTAAAGGTTGTCTGGTCATCGCTCATAACGGTATTGATAATATTTGGAATAGCACCCGTTCCCCAGTTTGTATTTCCCTGGAAGAAATCTGAAAGGACAGTCGCATTCCCAGTTACTCGTAAGGTAGCAAGCTTACCGCTATTGTCTTTACCAGTAACGGTCACTTGGATGACATCTCCAGCATAGAAAACATAGTCACCATTTATTCCTATCTGAGGATCTTTGCCGTTTACCTTAACCTTATACTCAACAGTTGGTTTCACTGTTTCTGCCGTAATCGTCGCTGTAGCCTTTTCTGAAGTTTCCCCTTCAAATGTGCTTGTAGCCGTAACAGTACCTACAGGCAATAAGCCATTGTTATCATCATAGGCTTGCTTCAGATCCTGTGCCGTAAAAGTAACACTTTCATCACTAGCTCCTGCCTCCTTGGTAAACTGATGCCCATTCAAAGTCAAAGTGACCGTGGAACTAGGTAGAACGTTCGTGACTTGAATAGATTTACCTGGTAAGCCACCTGTCTCTGTCACTGAGTCCTCAGAGATCACTGGAGTAGGGATAACCGTATATTCGGCAGTTATTGGAATCGTCAGAGGGATATCTGACTTATCATCTGTGATCGTATAAGCAATGTCTAATGTAGCTTTCCCAGCAGTTGTAATGTCTGGTCCTAAGCCATCTCTGAATTCCCCTATAAAATTAGGATTTCCCGTAATAGTCACCCAACTAGCCGGATCTTTACTAGTTCTATAATTTTCATCTTCTACATTTTGATGGAAAACTTTGTGTTTGGTTGTGAGTTCAATAACACGGTGTTCGAGTGTCGTTGAAGTCGTAAGCAATTTAGAAGTATCTGTCGTTGCTCCATAACGCCCCACATCATAAATCCGCTTAATGGCATAGGTAAATGTTCCTGTGTTATCAACTGTTAATGGGATAGTGGTAAAGCTGACTCCAGACGCATCTGTCCATTGTGTTGTATAAGAAACATCTGTAGTGTCTGATTTAATATAATTACTCTCATCTTTTCCATTATGAAGACCTTGGCCTTTAAGATCATAAATAGGACTCTTAGCTTCAATCGTCGGTAAAATGGTGTAAGGAACTGAAACCGTGTAAGTTTGAGAATCCCCTGGAAGTTGAACAGTAACCTCCGCAACTCGATCCCCTACCGTATTGGTATTGATTAGATCTTTTGATGTCTTCCAACGTACTGAACTTCCTGAAGGCAAAGCTAAATCATTGGCTAATTTTACAAAATTACTTGGAATACTTAATTCTGGAGAACCTTCATGATGAAGGGCATAGAGCCTATCCGCCTTCGCTTTAGGTGCAGCATAAGTCGCTAATTTTGAATTTCCAGAAGCTGTGTAAGTCGCTGTGCCACCTGTTTCTGTCGGCCCTGTCTTAGATGTACTTGCTTGGATATTTCCATATGGCAAAGCTGTTGTGACTGTGACAGTTGCATTCCCAGATGCATCAGCTACTGCAGTTCCAATAGCCCTCCCTGCTGAATTGCTCAACGTAACGGTTGCACCTGGTGAAGCTGTTACTGCAATCTGCTGATTCTTCATACCAGCTTTACCGGTCAAATCAGTCGTAATCGTTGCTACTTTTGGATTGACCGTTACGACAACATCAATCTCTTTAGTGGCTCTATGTCCTGCTCCATCCTCACCAGTTTTTACAATAACTGTTTTCGTGAATTTTCCGATTTGATCCATGCTCGGAGCATCATTGTTTTTCCAGGTGAAGGTATCATTGGCCACAGGAGTGATTGCATTCGAACCAGATGCATACTGCACTGCGCTGATTGCATTAATTGTAACATTGTCACCTTGAGTAAAGACCCAAGATCTCGTAGGGTTTGGTGTCGGGTTGGCAACAAGATCATAAACAATGTGTCGGAAAGTAGATGAAACCGTCAGTAACTTGCTAGATTCCGTTTCACCATACCGACCCTTTGGAAAAACTGCTTTTAACGTATAGTCTTTATAACCTACCGTATCGGTATTGATATCATCAATCTTCGTGGTTCCATCATAAAGTCCCCAAGACATTCCTGAAGGATACCAAGCACCCGTACCTAATTTCGTAAGGTAACTGTAATAACCACCACCTGAAGCTGAACCATTTGTCAGTGATTGTCCTTTAAAGTCGTAGATTGGACTTTTGGCGCTAAGAGATGGATAAACAGTGTAGGGGATATCAACTGTTTGAACATAGCCATTCGGCATGGTGACTTTTACAGTAGCCTGTTTATCACCTTGATCAGACGTATCAAAAGGTGTTGCAAATTCGTACTTGGTATCACTTGGTAGGGTCACACCTGTTTGAGTCTTTACAAAATTTTGAGCGACAGTTAAATCAGAAGCATTTTCACCAACATAGGTATAGATACGATCCACCTTTTTCTCTACTGTAGGAGAGTAGGTATAGGTAACTGTTACCTTTCCTTTCTTAAATTCAATCTTGTTTCCGCCTCTATAGAGATTATATGTGTTGGCATTATTTCGTTGAACTTTGTAACCAGGAATATCCAGGTAACTTGTTAAATCTTGGATATTTCCTCCTAGACCAGAAATGGTTTTAGATGGTTTGAGCTCCACTCCTGTAATATCATCTACATACTTGATCGTAATGTAAGATCCACCTGTGGTGTAATCGAAGGATTCAAGTCGAAATTGTTGTAAGTTAACACCTGAACCAGTTGAAGCAAATAATGCAAAAGCTAATTCACTAGGATTTCCTGCATTTGACAACAGTGTCATATTCTTTGTATCGTTCCAAAGAACATTTGTATTTCTAACTTTATCATCAACCAGATAATCACTTTGTTGACCAATTTTCTGATTTGCTAAATTATAAGACCAAGTCTGTCCAGCATAATTTACGGTCATAACTTTAGTCTTACCATCATAATTTACAGTGTAATTTTGGAAAGAATTATTTGTTGGATTCGTTTGAAGTTTAGAAAAAGTCGAAATAACAGGATAAACTCGTCCTTGTGCATTAATATATTTCGTCCCATTATAACTATAAATAAATCCTCCGAATGCTCCGCCACCACCAACACGTGAGGGATCTGCTGAAGCCATATTTTGGGGAAGTGGAGCACTCGTATTATGCCATGTATCAAGTTTAAAACCAAAGGATCCTTTAAGGTTGGTCCCCCCCATCCCAAGACTGGCGCCTGATCCATTACCATTAGCATTTCCTATTTCACCAACGTTACCCGTAGAGAAAATAGCTGCAACACCGTCACCACCGTCATGACCATTATTTCTAAACCTTTCATAAGCATCACCTAGATTGATTTTTCCTTTGAGCACAAAACTCTCGGTCATATCAATCTTATTCTTAAGCGTATAGGAACCTGCTTGACCACCACTCGCAGTGGTTAGGGTCACAGTACCATTATTAAAGGTTGCCGAACCGTTAGTCTGGAAGTAATCCATTTGATCTTCCGGCGTAACATGAAGTGCTGCTTTTGGCGTGTAAGTAGCATTTCCAATATTTGTTGCTGCTCTGAAACCTGTTCCTGTCGGAAGTGCTCTCCCATTACGGCTGTCTCGAAGTCCAGAATTTGCACGCAACACCGTATTGACCACAGTATTACGGGTTCTAGTAGCTTCAGAGATAAGAGCGTTGAGGTCAGCATTTGGATCTGTCAAAGCATTTTGAATCGCTTCAATCGTAGTCTTTCCTTTTAGAAGGGCACTTTCCGCTCCTTCACGATTGCCTAGTCTTCCTAGATAAGTTCCAATTTCAGTAGACAGTGAGGTAAGCTTTGCCTCTTGCTCTTGACGCTTCTTATCCGCCTCAATACTCACCGCCACAGCAGTATTAGCTACTGCTGTAACTTCTGAGGTAACCTCTGCTGCTTGTGCTGAGACTGTCGGTACTGACGCTCTTGTTGTTAAATCTGATGAACGTGATGTCTCATTGGTATCTAAGTCTTCTGAACGCATTGAGTCTGCACCACTCTCAGACCCCGTCTGGCTCGTAGCAGTAACTTGACTACTTGATGTCTCACTGTCATGCCCTGTCGCCTTTGAACCACTCATTGAAACTGAAGTAGACTCTGAAGCTTTCTGTGAAGCCGAAGCACTGGTGCTGGCTGACTCACTCGCACTTGTCGAAGCTGACATACTAGCAGAGGTTGAGACTGAGGTCGAAAGGCTCACTGATACTGACGCAGAAGCCTGATGACTTGCCGATAGCGATAGTGAGACTGAGTCTACTGAGTTTGATACTGAATCTGTGGCTGAGGCTGACTGACTAACTACATCTCCTCTGACTGCAGATTCTGTAATAGCTCCAGAATGACCCAAAACCGCTGAATCAGAAGCTGCCAAAACATCTGTCGTAGGACTAACCGTATGCTCTACCGCTGATGGACTTGTTGCTTCATCAGCTTGAACCACATAAGTCGCTACTCCTCCACCTAGTAGAGCTCCAGTCGCGGCTACTCCCTTTAAAAGTCTGTCACTTGTGATTAAAGGTACTTCTTCCTCAACTTGATGAACTGATACAGATGACGCATCCACTCGACCACTTATTATCTTAAAAAGTCCGAAGTGAGAAGTTGCGGCACGTAACCAGTGTTTCCCTGACTTTACCAATTTAAAACGTGTCACACGATCAGTTTCTCGGTACTGACCCTCATTTCTTCTAAAAAACATATATAAACCTTTTCATTTATTTTTTATTTCTATATCTTTTTCATAAGCATATTATCCCATTTTATCATAAAAATAGTCAAAAAATTAGTACTATAACTTATTTTTCAAACTTTATTATTTTCAACTTTTTTTGTAAATCAAAGAAACATAAAAAATCCCTCAGAAACTTAATGTTTGAGGGAAGATTACTTTATAAAAATAGTCAGTTTAACCCCATTAATCTATGATAATCAACTATAACTAATGATAAGAGATAACCATCATGACCAATAGAACAACAAATAATGCAGAACTAAGACCTAGGGTCAGGCCCTTTAGAAGAGTTTGGCTTGCCCAGTAACTGGTCCTACCAATATTACTCGTGGCATCACTCGAAAAAATCTGAATTTGCCTAGGCTGCAGTGTTACAGTAATAATAAGTGACACACTTAAAATGATGAGTAAAATCATAAAGAATATTTGCATAGACTACCTCAACATACCTATTAAAGTAAAAATTAAACTAATTATAATAACAAAGCCTAACATAAAAAAGAAAATCTTATTTATTTTCTCGCCCCTAGTTTCTTTTTCCTCCACTATGGGCTTTTGTTTTAGCTCCTCCATACGGCCTTCAACCGCATTATGAAATAAGTCTTTATTTGTCATATTTCTCTCTTTCCTATGGGAAGTAGGTCACGATATTACCATCCTCACTAACAAGCACTTGACTGAGTAAAAGATTGCGAACCATGTCTTTTTTGATCTGCTTCTTCATGGTTTCAAAACCTGCAAATGCTTCCTGATAATATTCAACAATTGGATTCTTCTGACTAGCCGTTTGACTCCCAATAGCTTGTTGGAGTTGTTGTAAATAGTCAACCTGTTCAATCCAATTATCATCAATAGCCTTAAGAAGTGATAGACATTGGAAATATCCAAAAAGATCAATGGTGTCTAATTGTTTCTTTTTATCATCTATTTCCTTATAAGCAAACTGATAGATAAGTTCAGCCACAGCTTCGACATCATCAATATCCAGATCATCTGGAATTTTCTCAATATGAAAACTAATGTTTTTGAGAATAAAGTGATACAACTTCTCCTTCTCGCTAAGATCTTCTTCAACCAGAGCAATATCAATATAGTCATCAAGAACCTGCTCAATGGTATCTGTTAAATCCTGATCTTGATTAATAAGGTGATTTCGTTGGGCATAAATGAGTTCCCGTTGAATGTTCATACTCTCAGCATATTCTAGTGTTTGCTTACGTGAAAAACGTGCTGCACTGTCACTAGCTCTTTGAGCCTTCTCGACCAAACGTCCGTAGCGTCGCCCTACTAATTCTATACTCTCAGTTTTTTCATCAATAGTGTAGTCTTTATAATATTTATGTACCCAGTTAGGACCATACTTTTTGATAACATCATCTTCAAGTGAAACAAAAAATTTAGACATTCCAGGATCTCCCTGACGTCCTGAACGTCCTCTGATTTGTAAATCAATACGCTGACTTTCCATACGTTCAGTCCCAATGACAACAAGACCACCTAATTCGGCTACTCCAGGTCCCAACTTAATATCGGTCCCTCGTCCCGCCATAGAAGTAGCTACCGTGACAGCACCCATCTGACCTGATTCAGCTATCATCTCAGCTTCTCTCGGAGCATTATTAGCATTTAAAAGATTGTGGGCAATTCCTTCCCTTAGGAGAAGGTTAGAATATAATTCAGACATTTCAACCGAACCAACGAATATTAGGAGAGGATTTCCTTTTCGATGATAATGCTTAACATACTCTAGAGAAGCATAGATTTTTTCTGGTAAAGTTACATAAAGATTGTCTGGATAATCTATCCTTTGTTTCGGACGATTGGTCGGAATTTGAACAACTTGCATTCCGTAAGTATCCAAAAATTCTTTTTCTGCCGTCTTACCAGTCCCAGTCATACCTGAAATCTTTTTGAACTTACGAAAAAGGCTTTGATAGGTGACAGAAGCCATGGCACGTGTTTCGGGAGATAACTTTACAAGCTCCTTGGCTTCAATTGCCTGATGCATGCCTCCTTGGAGTTTGGTCAATTCCATCAAGCGTCCAGTCGCTTTATCTAAAAGAACAACTTCTGGTCCATCTTTTCCTTGACGAACAATATAATCTTTATCCTTTTTGAATAGGGTATGAGCTCGGAGAGCATAAATAAGGTGACGCGCAAACGTAGCATTCTCTTTGGCATAGAGATTACTAATTCCTAGATAATTTTCAGCTAACTTTGCACCTTTAGTTGTCAGCCAAACTTCACCCTTTTCTTCCTTGAAAATATAGTCCTGATCCTCAACCAATGTCGTCATGAGTGTATTAATCATGGCATAATAGTTGGATTGAACACGAGGAGAACCTGAAATAACCAAGGGAGTTTGCGCACTATCCAGTAAGACGGAATCAACCTCATCAATAATAGCAAAGTTAAAAGGACGCATGTATTTCCCGTCTTGGTTAGAAGCAAGGTTATCAATCAAATAGTCAAAGCCCAAGCTAGAATTGGTCGTGTAAACGATATCTGATTGATAGATGGCACGCTTTTCAGCTGGTTCCATCTCATTACTGCCTTCCACACAAGGCACACCAATCGTCAAACCTAGGAACTCATAGACCTGACCCATTTCTTCGGCGTCACGGATAGCCAAGTATTCATTGGTCGTAACGAGGATGGCCCCTTCACCTGACAAGGCATTAAGGTAGACTGGCATGGTTGCCGTCAAAGTCTTACCCTCACCGGTATTCATCTCAGCGATATGACCTTGGTGCATGACAATTCCTCCCATGACCTGAACATCATAAGGGAACATGCCTAACACGCGCTTATCCGCTTCACGAACAACCGCAAAGGCTTCAGGCAGGAGGTCGTCCAAGCTTTCTCCTTGAGCCAAACGCTCCTTAAATTCCTGCGTTTTATTTTTCAACTCAAGGTTGCTCAGACCGGCGATTTCATCGGCTAGGCCGTTGATTTCCTTGAGAATCTCCTTAACAGGGAGAATAGGATTCAGTTGTTTAAACATGTTCTTCTCCTGTTTCTTCCAGTTTTAAGTTGTAGAAATCTAGCTCTTTGACCCCAGCACTCAAGAGGGAAATACGGTAGGTATAGGCCTCGTGAGGGTAAACAAAGGTCATCTGGGTACTCTTTTCAATCAACTGTTTAATTTCATTGTCATAACGGTCCAAAAAGCTGACTTTCAAAAAGACTGAGCCTGTTGGGACAGCTTCAAGATTGGCCGTCAAGTCATAACTATGCCCTTTTTTCAAAAGTGGGAGGGCAGGTTGGGTACGACCAGCTTGGTAGTTTTGGATGGCCACCCAAGACTGGATTTCCGTTCCTGATGGCACCAAAGGATTGTAAAATTGCACAGAACCATCTTGGCGTTTAACAATTTTTGAGCCATACATGTAGGCTTTGTGGTTTAAGCCCCACAAGATTTCTGATTTCTTGTTTCTGAACATTCTTACTCCTTCCTTCCAAAATCATTTTCTAAAATCATACGGTAAAAATTGACAAACCAAGTTGTCGCCGTATAAGAATCATCGTTGTGTCGACCTGACGTTCCCTTGCTGAGAATCTTAGCCCCTGAGTAATAGAGAGACTTGGTAATGTCCTCGTAGGCCGTCGGATCCATATCCTCGTCTTTCATGTAGGAAAGACCAAAAGTTGTATTTGAGAAGTCTGCTTTTTCAAATTTATCCCAGAACTTCTGATTAAGGGCCTCGACACCCTCATTATCCAAACGGCCTGTCTGCAAATGCAAGACATCAATCCCTGTTGGAAAGACCTCTGGCGCCAAGAGTCTGGCACGATTACCGATAGTACCAACATTGGCTAGAGGCTTAGACATGATGATAGCATGAGGCTCAAAGTCCGCACCATAGTACATTGATGGGAAGGTTCCCATGGACATTCCTGAGAGAATGAGCTGACTATTGTCAAATCCTAGATAGTCCAAGTAATGTTGGATGGTGTCCTTGATGCTATTTTCAAGTTCTTCAGTTCCCATGTAGAAGGCTCCCCCTTGGAGACGAGGGTCTGAAAAGAGCAAGAATGGCGTTCCCATCCCCTTCATCATTCCGAAACCTTCGAAACCTTCGGCAGGACGGAAACCTGAGAAGTAAACTGACAAAGGTGGCTTGAAGTCCCCAGGATAAAAGAAATAGTTGATTTCCTGACGCTTGCTATCGTGGAGAATGCCACCACCAAGTACAAATTTCCCGAATTGGAAACGGGTCAAACGTTGGTGGAGCCCACCGATTGTAATCTGGCCTTGGCCTTTCATCTCAAGACTAGCAGACAGGAGGAAGGTCGTGTCCTCATCAAGGACAATGGCTCCCTTGCGCATTTCTTCTTCTGAAACGATATAGGTCTTAAAAATACCTGCGACCGAACCTTCTGGCAAAAGATTGAGAATCAAACGACACTCGCAAGTCTCCTCTTTTTCAAATTCCAACCAAAGCTCGATAGGATTTTCCTTGCTGGCTCTGACATTATAGGTCCAGTCCAAGACAGGACTGAAATCTTGACCATAATCACCTTTTAAAATGACATTTTCATAACCATGGTAGGTCACTTGGCCAGTAAAATTTGGGTTAACCTGGGTCGTGAACGGAAACATCTTATCCCCGTACTGCCCTGAAAAGAGCGCTTTTGAAAGGGTAAAGAGCAACTGGCCTTGATTTGAAAAATCAGTCGGTACGGCGCACATCTCCTTGATGAACTGAGCTAGAATCTCATCTGTCACTTCAATCGTTTGATCAAAGAAAATAGTGTGAGGAATCAAATGCTCTTTAATAGCCATCAATTCTTCAAGACCTGCAAGACTGTCCACAATGACAGCTGTGAAAGTCTTGATTTCGTCTTCTTCGATGGTTTCTTGCAAGGTCTCAAGCTGACCAAGATTGCAATAATACCATTTCATATTTTCAGGAATTTCCTGAATTTCTGACCAGTTGGATGGTCCAACTTGTAGTATTTTCAGGCGATTATCCTTGGTCATTCTGCTCCTCCTTCAACCAATTTTCCCATTTTTGCACCAAACGGTCTCCTGTGTTTTCCTTAATTTTCTCAATTGAGTAGATAAGGGAACGGTTCCAGTTGTTCAACTGTCCCAAATAGTAGTAAGCCCCTTTTTCAAAATCGGACAAGTGCTTCAAGATATAACCATTTTCTTGGTGGGTCACATACTCAGACGCCACACGGTTAATCTGCGGAATACCAGCACTAATCCCTGCAATTTGTGTATAACGATTAGGCTCCTTGCTCAAGTCGACAATGAGTCGTGTAAACTGAAGGGACTTGATAAGGGCAGTCTCGTCACGCAGGTCTTGGAAAGAAAATCGGCTTACGATTTCATTATTTTCTTCCAATTTATTTTCTGCACCACTACTTTCGACAACCTCTTCAAAGGCTTCTGGACTCAATCGTTCTTCAATCATTTTTTCCACTTGATTTTGCAGGCTACCAAGTTGCTCTGGATTAGCATTAAAAGCCCCAAACTCAACCTGTGTCTTTGGATACTTAGCCACAAAAGCCAGAACCTGAT
>OKVP01000610.1_pt1 | contig 15486 bp, 18 predicted proteins | sample 1604821 | NCBI WGS metagenome assembly OKVP01 (sample SAMN01760946, study PRJEB22395) | human gut metagenome | reverse complement strand
CCCCTTGCGCGGATGGACGATTTTCGCACCGGATTGCGGGAGGGCGAAGTGCTGGGACTAACGTGGGATTGTATTGATTTTCAGCACAATGCGATCTACATCAATAAATAGCTCCAGAAAACGAAGAAGGTAGGCGGCACGTACTGCCTTGCCCCAACGAAGAACAACCGCAGCCGAACGATTTTGGCAGCCCCCTCTGTGATGGCGCTGTTCCGAAAACAAAAAAGCCAGCAGGCGCAGATGCGCCTACTGGCAGGAGAAGCGTGGAACAATTCGTGGGATTTGGTGTTTACAAATGAGTTGGGTGGTCATTTGTGCCATTGTACAGTCTATAAAAAGTTTAAGGCAATCGTAAGAGAGCTTGGTATGCCGGAGGAGCGGTTTCATGATTTGCGGCACAGCTTTGCCGTGGCCTCCATTGAGAGCGGCGATGACATCAAGACAGTGCAATCCAATCTGGGCCATGCCACCGCCAGCTTTACCTTGGATGTGTATGGTCATGTATCGCAAAAAATGCGGCAGCAATCCGCTGACCGCATGGAGGAATTTATTCAGAAAGTCTCCGGTTGAAACGATTGCCGCAAATGCTCTTTGAAATCTATAAAGGGTCAAAATAAGGGTCAAAGGGCATGAAAAAACCCTGTAACCGTTCGGGTAATGTTCGTAGGGACACAAGTTGACACCATATCTTGCAAGGGGGCGGACAGCGTTTGCTGTCCGCTTTCTTGCGTTTTTTCTCTGCTTTTTTATTATGCGGGAAGCTCGAATACCTCACTCAAGGGCGGCGCAATGCGCGGCTGCGCCTCGCCCTGCTCCATTTCGCTGTCCACCGTGCCGATGTCGCGGTACACGATGCGGATGCTCTGGTGGGAGCTGCGGGAGTATTTCTCCGTCCGCTCGCCTACCTCGATCCGCTGGATGAACAGCCGCAGCAGCTCCGGCGTCAGCTCGTCGATGGCGGTGTACTGCTTCGCCTTCTCAACGAATGTGTTCACGTTGGCGGAGGCGGCTTTCAGCTTTTCCAGCCGGGCCTCCTTTTCGGGGATCTGTTCCTCCAACGCTTTCTGTTCGACGGTGTAATCGCCCGCCAGCATCCGGTACTGCTCATCGGTCACCCGCCCCAGCACATTGTCCTCATAGAGCCGCTTGAACAGCTTGGACAGTTCCTCTCTGCGCCGCCGCATGGTATCCAGATCTTTTTGGATCGTGTTCATCTCACGCCGCAGCTCCAGCGTATTCTTGCTGCTGATATAGGCGGCGAACTGCTTTTCCTTCATCCGCGCGAAGTGCGTCACCCGGCGTAAGTCCTCCAGCACAACGGCTTTCAGTTCAAACTCCCGGATGTGATGCGGCGTGCAAACGGTCTTGCCCTTTTTGCCGTAGGTGTAGCACTTGAAGTTGTACTCCGCCTTTTTCATCGTGCTGGCTCTGTGCAGCACCAGCGGCTTGCCGCAATCCGCGCAGAACACCAGTCCAGAGAAGATGTTCGGCTCGTCCATGTGCTTGGGGACACGCTTTTTGTGCTGACGCACCTCCTGCACGATGTCCCACTGCTCCTGTGTGACAAGAGCTTCGTGGGTGTTCTTCACCACGAACCGCTCACTTTCAGGGCGCTCCACACGCTGCTTGTTTTTGTAGGAGATCGTAGTGGTGCGAAGCCCAACCGAGTGTCCGAGGTAGACCTCATTGTTCAGAATGCTGGTGACGCTGTTGGAAGACCACAGGCAGGGTCTGGTGGTGTCCAGTCCTCGATGGCTTTTCCCGGTCTTGCGGTAGTAGGCGTTGGACGGGTTCACCACCTGCTCCTTGGTGAGGATGGTGGCGATCCGCTTGGGGCCGTTTCCAGCGGCGCAGAGGGAGAAGATGCGCTTCACCACAGGTGCGGTGTCCTCGTCCGGAACCAGCGTGTTGGCGTCACCATCACTTTTCCGATAGCCGTAGGGCGGTCTGCCGCCCAGCCGCTCTCCCTGCTCCGCTTTCATTTTCATGACCGCGCGGACCTTGCGGCTGGTATCCTTGGCGTGAAGCTCGTTGGCCCAGTTGCGGATGGGGTTGAAGTCATTGCTGCTCTCCACTGTGGAATCCACGCCATCATTGACCGCGATGAAGCGGACATTCTTCTGGGGAAAATATATCTCCATGTAATAGCCCACCTGAAGGTATTCACGCCCCAAGCGGGAGGCGTCCTTTACGATGAGGTTCGCCACCTGTCCTGCTTCGATCATCTCCACGATCTTTTTCCATGAAGGCCGCTCGAAGTTCGTACCAGAGTAGCCATCATCCGCAAGGAAGATGGTGTTCTCGAAGCCCTTTTCTTTTGCGTATTTCTCCAGCAGGGTGCGCTGATGCTGAATGCTGTTGGACTCTCCGACTCGCTCGTCCTCCTGACTGAGCCGCCCGTAGAGTACGGTGTATTGCTGATTTTCTTGACCTGCCATAGTTACCTCCTTTTCGTTGGGGCAGGCCGGTACGGTAACACGAAGTATACCGCACCGGCTCTCGCAAGTCTACCGGAATTTTACTGCTCATGATGCTCCCGCTCTAACTTCGTGTCGATAAGCTGCAGGAGCTTGTCTGTGGGTGTTGCCGATGCGCCGCCGGGGAATACGGAGGTCACAAGGAAGCACTTCCCACCGATCAGCATCGCCCGTTGACGGGTGAGGTCATCGCCCTCCCATTTGGCTGTGCTGTCACGGAACAACGTTTCCACGCCGCCGTCCTCGGAGCGGCGCAGGATGACCTGCTCCGGCCGGTAGGCTCCGAGGATGCCCGTGTCACGGTAAATTTCCCAATCCTGTTTCATCCTAATCCTCCCATCGTTTGCTCTTGCTGTTGCTTTTTCTGTTCTTCTCGCGCGGCGTGTTCGTCCAATTTTTCTTTCACAGCCAGAGCTGCGCCCGCGGCGAAGCCGATCACCGCGCCGAGGTTTTCGGCGGCGATCTTCGCCTCCATGCGCCGCCGCTTTTCCTCGGCGTCTTCATCCTCGTCCATCAATGTCCCCACAGCGGTCAACCCGGCCACGGCAGACATCAGAGGAACAGGCCGCGGATCGCCGCCGCGCCATACCAACCCGCCAGTGCCGCCGTGCCAAGGATCAGCACCAGCATGATCCACTTGAGGGCCACCAGCAGGCTGAAGTCCGGGAGCCAGTCGATCCACTTGGAGGAATACTTCTCGCTCAGGTTCCCAACCCGTTCCAGCAGTTTGTTCATCTCCGTCAGCGATTTCTGCATCTCCGTGAGCGACTGCTGCACCGGTGTCAGGTCGATGTGTGCTCTCAGACCGGGGATTGCTTTCCGAATCCGGGCCGCCATCAAACAGCTCGAGGCAGACATCGAAGCCCTCGAGGCCGCACTGAACGGCGAGAAGCCGCGAAAAGCTGTGGGAGTAGTGCCCCGAGACTGGTGAAAGAAGCCCCGAAAGGGGCTTTTTTCATAGGCCGACGCCGGGAGTTTTCGCTCCTTTTCTCCCGGCTCGGCCATCTTCACCATGAAGGAGGTGAGCACCATCAGCAAAAGAAAAAGCAGAAGCCGCCCACAGAACAGGCGGCAGCAGCCGCGCCCTGTGAATAAGGGCTACGGCGACGCCGGCGCGAGCTGGCACAAGAAGGCGACCAAGGGCTTCAGAGCTATGAGCGGCAGCCCGAAGGAGGACATCGACGCCAACAACTACACCCTGCGGCAGCGTGCCCGGATGCTTTACATGACGGCCCCGATCGCCACCTCTGCCATCCGCACCAACCGCACCAACGTCGTCGGCATCGGCCTCCAGCTCAAGAGTCGGATCGACCGCGAGGCGCTCGGCATGACGCAGGAGGCCGCCGACGCATGGCAGGCTCAGGCCGAGCGTGAGTTCGCTCTCTGGTCTGATAACAAAAGGGCGTGCGACGCCACCGGCGTCAACAACTTCGCAGCCATGCAGCAGCTCGCACTCTCCTCGTGGCTGGTCAGCGGCGACGTGTTCGCCGTCGTGAAGCAGTACGAGCCGACACCGCTCACGCCCTACTCGCTACGCCTGCACCTGATCGAGGCCGACCGAGTCGCCACGCCAACGACCTCCGGCATCATCACCCCGATGCTGCTGACCACCGGCAAGGCGGCCAACGGCAACACCATCTACGACGGCGTCGAGGTGAACGGCGACGGCCAGATCGAGGCGTACCACATCCGCAGCACCTACCCCTTCGAGCTCGGCAGCACGACGACAACGTGGGCCCGTGTTCAGGCATACGGCGAGCGGACTGGCCTGCCGAACATCCTGCACGTCATGGAGAGCGAGCGCCCGGATCAATACCGCGGCGTCAGCTATCTCGCGCAGGTCATCGAGCCCCTGCTCCAGCTTCGCCGCTACACCGAGAGCGAGCTGACTGCGGCGGTCGTCGAGTCGTTTTTCACGGCCTTCATCAAGACTGAGGCAGGCGCCGGCGACAACCCGTTCAACGAGGTCGGGAGCAGCCTGCCGGAGGTGAGCCGAGATCCTAACGAGTACGAGATGGGCCCCGGCCAGATCAACATCATGGAGCCCGGCGAGGACGTGACCTTTGCAGACCCCAAGCGGCCGGCCAGTGGCTTCAACACATTCCTGCGCGCCATCTGTGAACAGGTGGGCGCCGCGCTCGAGATCCCGGCCGACCTTCTGCTCAAGAGCTTCAACAGCTCGTACAGCGCCAGCCGCGCCGCCCTGATGGAGGCGTGGAAGGCGTTCCGCATGAGGCGCAAGTGGTTTGTCGATGACTTCTGCACGCCGGTATATGAGATCTGGCTCTCTGAAGCCGTCGCCCGCGGCCGCATCAGCGCCCCGGGCTTCTTCGCAGATCCGGCGATCCGCGCCGCATACCTCGGCGCCGAGTGGATCGGCCCCTCTCAGGGACAGCTCGACCCGACGAAGGAGATCACGGCCGAGATCCTCGCCATCGGCGAAGGCATCACGACCAGAGAGCAGGCGACCATCCGACTCAACGGCGGTCAGTGGGACGCCAACGTCGACCAGCTCACTCGGGAAAACGAGAAGCTGCGCGCAGCGCAGGGGCAGGTCGACCAGAGCACAGCGGCCAGCGGCACGATCTCCGCAGCTCTGCGGGAGGCGATCGTCGCCGAGGCCATCAAAAGCATCAAGGAAGGAGACAAGCATGAGAACGCATAACACTCCCCGGCTCTGCGCCGGGCCTCAGACTGCGGGCACGCCGATCAAGTTCTGGAACGTCGCCAGCATCGGCGACGACGAGGGCGAGATCACCCTCTACGGCGACGTCGTGAGCCGTCAGCCTGTGGACTGGTGGACGGGCGAGCCCGAGCCCGGCCTCTACATCGCGCCCGAGAGCTTCATGGAGGATCTCGCGGCCGTCAAGGGCAAGAGCAACATCACCATCAAGATCAATAGCTGCGGCGGCGACCTCTACACCGGCATCGCCATCCACAACGCCATCAAGGGCCTGACCGGCCACAAGGTCGTCGTCGTGGAAGGCATCGCGGCCAGCGCGGCCAGTGTCATCGCCTGCGCAGGTGACGAGGTGCAGGTCTATCCCGGCAGCATGGTGATGATCCACGGCGTCGCCGGGCTGCTCTACGACTACTACACCCTCGCAGACCTGAAGAAGCTCCAGAAGGACTTCGACGCGAGCGAGCGGGCCATCGCGGAGATCTACCACGCCAAGACCGGCATCGAGGTCGACCAGCTCCGCAGCATGATGACCCGCGAGACGTGGATGGTCGGTCAGGAGGCGGTCGACAACGGCTTCGCCAACACCCTGCTCGACGACGCGGGCCCGTCTGCCGCCCTGAGCGCAGACAAGAAGGTGCTCCTCGTGGCCGGTATCAGGCACGACGTCAGCAACTTCAGACACATCCCCGGGGCGATCCCGGTCAACAACAGCATCCACGCCGCTGCTGCGGCTGGAAATAAGCCGGAGACCCCGGCCATCAAAAACGAAGGAGGAAACAAACCCATGACCCTCGAAGAAATGAGAGCGCAGTACCCCGACCTCGTGGCTCAGATCGAGCAGCAGGCCGCGGCAACTGCAAGAACGGAGGCAATCACGCAGGAGCGCGAGCGCCTTCAGGCCATCGAGAGCATCGAGGCCAGCGTGGGCGACGCGCAGCTCGTCCATGACGCCAAATATGGCGAAAACCCCTGCACCGCTGAGCAGCTCGCTTTTCAGGCTATGAAAAAGCAGGCGGCCCTCGGGATCAAGCACCTGAAGGACAGCGCGGCCGACAATGCCGACTCCGGCGCTGGCGACGTCGGTGCTGCTCCTAACGGCGGCGAGGAAGGCAGCGAAAACGACGACAAGGCAAAGGTGGACGCCATCGTCGGCCTCTACAACTCCACCAAGTCTCAGAACGGAGGTAAGAAGTAATGAGCAAGAGACTGGACGAAAAACTCGGCAGCGTCGGCTATGACGGCCTGATCGTTGCCAACGAGCCCGTCGCTGACGTGTTCACCGTGACCATCCGCAAGGAGGCCACCGCCGCAGCCACCTATAAGCGCGGCACCGTGCTGGCCCTGTCTGCCGGCACCGCCGGCGACGGCAAGATGGTGATCCTCGGCTCCACCGCGACCACCAACGAAACCCTGACCGCCAACTGCATCCTCGCCGAGGACGTGGAAGTCGGCACCACCGCGGACGTGACCGTGCTGGCCTACCGCACCGGCCACTTCGCCCGCAACAAGCTGGCTGTCGCAAGCGGCTACACCCTGAAGGCGACCGACGAGGAGGAGCTGCGCAAGGCCGGCATCCTGCTCTCCGACGCCATCGAATACTAAGAGAAGGAGGACAACAAAATGCCTTTTAACTTCTACGACACCCACACGCTGCTCATGGCCGTGCAGCAGCTCACCCCTGCTGCGACCTTCCTGCGTGACCGCTACTTCCCCACCAACGACGCGAGCGACATCTTCGCCACCGACGACGTGCTCGTCGAGTTCCGTGACGGCAGCAAGAAGCTGGCGCCCTTCGTGGCCCCTCGCAAGGGCGGCGTCACCGTCCTGCGCGCCGGCTACAATATGGAACGCTACACCCCGCCCTTCGTGGCTCCCCGTCGCGTCCTGACCCTCGACGAGCTGCGCAAGCGCGGCTTCGGCGAGGCTCTCTACTCTCAGCTCACCCCTGAGCAGCGCCAGCAGACCCTCATCCTGCGCGACGCTGACGAGCTGGGCGAGCTCATCACCAACCGCGAAGAAGCGATGGCCGCCGAGACCATGCTGACCAATGGCTGCGTGATGAAGCACATCGCCGACGACGTCGACAAGGCCGACGAGATGGAGATCCGTTTCTACTCCGAGGCCAGCAACCCCGCGACCTACACCCCGACGGCCAAGTGGGACGCCACCGGCGGCAAGATCCTGAAGGATCTGGAGGCCATGATCCGTATGCTGACCAAGCGCGGCCTCCGCGCTTCTGATCTGGTCTGCTCCCCGGACGTGGCTGACACCATCATCAACGACGCGGCCGTGCAGAAGCTCCTCGACAACCGCCGCATCGAGATCGGCAACGTGGAGCCTGAGCTGCTGCCTGACGGCGCTGCCATCGTGGCCCGCCTGAACGTCCTCGGCCGCATCATCAGCGTCGTCTCCTACGACCTGACCTACACCGACGACGAGGGCAACGACAAGCTCTACATCCCGTCCGGCAAGTGCGTCCTCACCGCTCCCGGCGCTGGCCGCACCGCCTACGGCGCCGTCTCTCAGGTCGAGCAGAGCGACGGCGAGTTCCACACCTACGCCGGCCGCCGCGTGCCGAAGTATGTGAGCAGCGCCGAAGGCAACAGCCGCACGCTGACCATCTCCAGCCGCCCGCTGATGATCCCCAACAACAAGAACCCGTTCATCGTTGCGGACGTCCTGACGGGCTGAGCGCAGCAGAAAGGAGCAGAGCATGATCCAGATCATCAAGGGCACCTTCGGCTACTATAACGGCCGCAAGGTAGTCCCAATCACCAATCAGGACGGGCCCAAGCAGTTCGATCCCGAGCTGGAGGCCCGTCTGGTCAAGGAAGGCGTCGCCAAGTACGTCGGCGAGCAGGACGAGACTGCCGGGCAGCCCGCGCCTGCTCACGGTGACGACGCCGACGAGCCTGCCAGCACCAACACCGCGGCCGACGAGGCCCCTGAGTACAACGAGGACATGAAGCTCGACGAGCTGAAGGAAGTGGCCGCGCGCTATGGCGTGGACGCCTCTGCTATGCGCAAGAAGGCCGACGTCATCGCTGCCATCGAGGCCACCAAGGCCGAGCAGCCTGATGACGGTGCCGACGACGAGGAGCCCCCTCAGATCGGCGCCGCCGATCCCGTCTGATGGCTTTCAGCTTCAAGGCGATGGTCGAGGCTGACCGTCGGCGCACGTTTCTCAATCTCGACGAGTTCGGTGAGAAGCACACCGTCGAAGGCAGAGCCATCGCCGCCGTGCTGGACGACAACGCTCTGAAGGAACGCCAAGGGGGGCAAGAGCTGAGCGTCGCGGAGTCCTCTCTGCTGCTTTACGCAGCGGTCGAGGATCTGCCCGCTCGGCGCCCGGCGGGCGAAGGGCTCAACGTCGACGGCCGCGAGTACATCGTCAACGACTGGAGCGAGGACATGGGGATCGCCACCGTGGCCCTCGGCCAGACTGTCACCATGTAGGAGGTGCCCCATGTCCATCGTCAACAGCATCGAAACCGTCCGGGACTGGCTGACCGCCGAGGTCTGCCCTCTGGTCAAGCTGAAGCTCCCCGACGACAACGCAACGGACGCCTCCTACCCATACAAGCTGGTAAACCCGGCCGCGTTCTCGCTTTTCGTACCATCGAAGGACAGGACGCCCCCGAACATCGCCGCGCCGATCCCGTCGGTCTGCGTGCAGATCGTTCAGGGCGACGATGACCTGCTCCAGAGTGCCCGAGACATCAAGATCCGGCTCTGCTTCTCAGCGTGGGATCCCGGCTACCACGGGCCCGACATCTTCAAGCCGAAGGGCGACGGCAGCGGCACCTACATCCAGCAATACAACGAGGCGGCGGCCTCCTACTTCGTGAAGAACGGAGAGGGCTGGCGTGACGCATGGAATTTTGTGGACACAGCTCTCCGGCTGATTGAAAACGCCGAGTACCTCGGCGACCTCCGCGTCATCAAGGAGAAGGGCATCACCTTCGGCCCTGTCACGGAGCAAGACGCCGTCCCCGACTTCTACCCGTACTGGTTTGCATGGGCTGAGTTCTCCATCGAGGAGACACTGACCCGCAACCCGAAAAGCTACCAACACCTGCTTTAAGGGCAGCCGCTCGGCTGCTCTAATTTCATGCAAAGGAGGATAAGCAGATGGCAAACGAATACCTCTACGGCGCCTACGGCCACATCGGCGAGACCGTGGCACAGAGCGCCGTGCAGGCGGGCACCACGCCGGTCTATATCGGCACGGCACCCGTCAACCTCGTGCGCGACTTCGGCAAGGCCGGCATCATCAACGCGCCGATCAAGATCACCAGTCTGGTCGACGCGCAGAAGAAGATCGGCTACTCGTCCGACTGGGGCACCTTTACCCTGTGCGAGGCCGTGTACGCGCATTTCAACAACACCCTCGGGAACATCGGCCCAATCTACGTCATCAATGTGCTCGACCCATCCGCGGGCAAGCACCGCAAGGAGGCGGCCACCACCAAGGCCCTCACCTTCACCGGCGGCCGCGCCGAGTTCGCCAGCTCCACCATCATCCTCGACACCCTGACCATCGCCAAGAGCGAAGGCGGCAACTACGCCGAGGGCACCGACTACGCTGTGGACTATAACTTCACCAAGGGCACGGTCATCATCACCAGCCTGAAGGACGATGCGCAGCTCGCCGGCAGCCTGACGGCCAGCTTCAGTGAGGTGGACGACTCTGAGATCGCAGACAGCGACATCATCGGCGGCGTCACCTCCTCCGGCGAGTACAGCGGCCTGAGCGCGATCGCGCTGCTCTATCCCGAGCAGTTCGCGGTCTGCAATCTGATCGCGGCCCCCGGCTGGAGTCACAGCCCTGCCGTCTACAACGCCATGCTGACGACCTGCAAGAAGATCAACGGCCACTGGGACGCCTTCGTCGTGGCCGACCTGCCCCTCGTGGACAGCACCGCGCAGGCGGTCGACACGATCACCAAGGCGATCGCATGGAAGAAGGCCAACGCCTTCACCGGCGAGCGTTCTAAGGTCTACTGGCCGCAGGCTGTGGACAACCTCGGCAACGTGTTCCACCTGAGCACGCTGGCCGTGGTCGAGCTCATGCGCGCCGACTTCAGCCACAACAGCGTCCCGATGGAGACCTGCGGCAACAAGGCGATCCCCGTCATCAAGCAGTATTTCGGCGCCAACGCGAAAAACCGCGGCTTTGACCAGCAGAGCGGCAAGGAGCTGACGCAGAACGGCATCAGCACCGCCGTGGCATGGGGCGGCGAATGGGTACTGTGGGGCGACCATACGGCTGCCTACACCTACGGCGCAGACGTGGATCCTCGCGCGATCTTCGACGTCTCCATGCGGATGCTCATGCACATCACCAACGACTTCCAGCGCGAGTGGAGCCCGGAGATCGACGAGCCCATGACCCGCGCACTGAAGGATCGCATCATCAACCGCGAGCAGGAGAAGCTCGACGGCTATGTCAGCATGGGCGCGCTGCTCGGATCCCCTGTGATCCTGTTCCTCGAGAGCGAGAACAGCACCACCGACGTGATGAATGGCGACTTCCGCTGGGACATCGCCGTCACCCCGACCCCGCCCCTCAAGTCTGCGAGCGTCTACGTCGCCTACACCGACGCGGGCTTCTCCGTCTACTACGAAGGAGGTGACGAGTAATGGCAAACCTGTGGCTCGACCTGAAGGGCCCCATCCTCGCCGATACCGTCTATGTGGACGGCGTTCTCGCCGCCAAGGACGTGACCATCGCCCTGCCTCCCGTCAACCTTGTGACGGCTGACTTCAAGGCGATGGGAACCTACACGGCGCCGCTGCCCGGCCAGATCGAGGCGATGGAGGCGTCCATCACCAAGATCGGCATTGACCTCGGCCTGCGCAGCCTCGTCAAGCTGACGAGCAAGACCATCGAGATCCGCTGGGCGCAGGACGTCAAGCTCTCCGACGGCTCTACCAAGACCGAAGGCTGCAAGGCGTTCCTCCGCTGCGTCTCCAAGGGCATCCCCGGCCTGAACGTGGATCCCGGCAACGCCAGCGAGAACGAGATCGCGCTGGCCGTCAGCCGCTACCAGCTTTTCGTCGCTGGCAACGAATACTGGCTGATCGACCAGCTCAACACCATCATGCGCGTCGGCGGCGTCGACTACGCCAAGGACATCCGCAGCGTCCTGTAACAAGAAGGGCGTCGCCTCCGGGGCGGCGCCCTCTATTTATCGAAAGGAGACACACACATGGAAAAGCTGACACTTCAGAACCCCATCACCATCAACGGCAAAAAGGTCAAGACTCTGACCTATGACACCGACGCGATCACCGTGGGAATGTTTGCCGATGCTGAGGCCCGCAAGCTCCGCGCAACCTCCAACAAGGGCGGCGGCAGCGCCGGCGCCTGCGAGCTCGACTACTCCCTGCACGCCTATCTCGCCATGATGGCGATCGTCGCCGTCAACAGCGACATCGACGTCAGCGACCTCGAGCGCATCAGCGGCCCCGACGTCATGGAGCTTATGAGGATCGGCCGAAATTTTACTACGGCGAGGTCGGCGGCACAATCCGAGGAAAGCGGCTCGGAGAGCTCGTCCGAGACTACTCACGAGCCTTCCACACCTCAGTCGGCGAGCTCCGACGGGAACGCCTGACCGACTTCCTGATGGAATACTACGAGGCAGCCGAGGAGGCCAAGCGGCAACGCGACAAGGCCGCCTCAATGCCCCGGAATAACTTCAGGAAATACAGAAGGAGGTGACACTGATGGCAGGCAAAAACAAGATCATGCAGGCCGTCGTCAGCTTCGCCGGCACCATCGACCCCTCCCTCGGGAAGGCGATGGACAACGTCGCGGGACACCTCGACAAAGTAAACTGGAAGGCCGTTGCCGTCGGTGCTGCCGTGGGCGGCATCGCTGTGGCGACGGGCAAGGCGGTCGTCGAGGCCGGGAAGTATCTGGCAGAGCTGGGCGACGACTACAACAAAGCCATGAACCAGCTCTCCGCATCTACCGGCGCCACCGGCGACGAGCTGGACGCGCTGGGCGAGAGTGTAAAAAACATCTACGCGCAGAACCTCGGCGAGGACTTCAACGACGTGGCCGAAGGGCTGGCCGCTACGCAGAAAGCGAGCGATCTGGCCGGCGAAGCGCTGGAGCAGGCCACCGCGGCCGGCTTCGTGCTGCGTGACACCTTCGACTACGACATCAGTGAAAGCGCCAGAGCCGCCTCGGCTCTGATGAAAAACTTCAACATCAGCGCCGAAGAAGCCTACGGCCTAATCGCCACCGGCGCACAGAACGGCGCAGACAAAAACGGCGACCTGCTCGACACCCTGAACGAATACTCGGCGCAGTTTGCGGCCCTCGGCCTGAGCGCCGACCAGTTCATGGGCTCCCTCGTGGAAGGCGCTGACGCCGGCCTGTTCAGCATCGACAAAGTGGCCGACGCCGTCAAGGAGTTCAACATCAGAGCGAAAGACGGCAGCGACAGCAGCGCCGAAGCCTTCAAGGGCCTCGGCCTCAACTCCGACAAAATGTTCGCGGCCTTTGCAGCCGGCGGCGAGACCGCGCAGGCTGCATTTTTCGACACCGTCGAGGCTCTGAACAAGCTCGAGGATCCTCTCAAGCGCAACGAGATCGGCGTCGCACTGTTTGGCTCGCAGTTCGAGGATCTGGAGGCGGGCATCCTGCCCGTGCTCGGTGACATCGAGACCGCAGCCTATGACGGCGCCGCCGCGCTCCAGCAGATCAACGACGTCAAGTACAACGACCTCGGCTCTGCCTTCGAGGCGGTCAAGAGGTCGGCCGAAGTGGCCCTACTGCCTATGGCGTCGATGATCGCCAACACGCTGACATCGTTGGCCCCAATCCTGACCGACACCTTCGAGGAAATCAGCCCGGTCATCACCGACACGCTCAACGCTTGTATGCCGTTTGTGCAGGACTTCCTCGTCGGCATGGGCGACACCCTGAAGAAGGTCATGCCGATGGTCACGGAGCTGGCTGCGGGCATCCTGCCACTACTGGCTCAGCTCGTGGGCTCGTTCCTGCCGCCTCTGCTCGACCTCGCACAGCAGCTACTCCCGCCGCTCATGCAGATCGTTCAGGCTATTCTACCGCCGATCGCCAGCATCCTTGCCACCGTGCTCCCGATGCTGACGCAGATCATCTCGACTGTGCTGCCTGTGCTGGCGAACCTGATCGCCGCGCTGCTGCCGGTCATCACCCCGCTGCTGGAGGTCGCGCTTCAGATCGTCAACGACGTCATCATGCCGCTGCTGCCGCCTCTGATGCAGATCGTCCAAGCGCTGCTGCCGCCTCTCGTGTCCCTGCTCAACCTCGTCATGCCGATCCTGAGCCCTCTGCTGGCCCTGCTTCAGCCGATCGCCTCCGTGCTGGGGACGATCGCCGACGTCATCGCCAAGATCGTGAGCTTCGGCTCCGGCGTCATCAGTAAGATCGCCGGCCTGTTCGGCGGCGGGGGTGGCGGCGGGGGCGTCTCCGGCTTCGCAACCGGCGGCTTCACGAGCGGCCCGTCCATCGCGGGCGAGGATCCGCGATACCCCACCGAGGCTGTCATCAGCTTCAACCCTGCATATAGGGCGCAAAACCTGTCCTACTGGGCCGAGGCTGGCCCGATGCTGGGCGCATCCAGCGAGGCCGACTACGAGCCCATCAGCAGCGGATCGGGCACGGCTGTGGTCTATGACCTGAGCGGCCTGTCCTTCTCACCTCAGATCAAGGTCGAGGGCGACACCGACGAGGACGCCCTGATCCGAAAGCTCCGCGACCTCGAGCCGGAGTTCATCGACTTCATCCTCGAGGCACTCAGCAGAAGGGAGGGCGGCGCCTATGTCACAGCAGACAGTCGGCTTTATTGATTATGTGGCGCAGGGCGGCGACACCTTCGACAGCATCGCGCTCGTCGCCTATAACGAGGAGCGCATGGCGAGCACCATCATCGAGGCCAACCCCGACCTCAGCGACGTGCTGATCTTCGAGGGCGGCGAGGCTGTGCGGATCCCGATCGTCGAGACCGTGGAGACGCCGGAGACCCTGCCGCCGTGGAGGAGGTGACGCCGTGAAGATCCTATACGAAGGCGTCGACATCTACCCGGACGTCAGCGTCCACCGCTGCTATCACGATATGTACGCCGAAAAGCAGAGCGACGAGCTGCTGCTCAAGCTCAACGACACCCGCGAGCTGTGGGACTCGTGGAACCCCAAGAAGGGCGACACCATCGCCATCGAGGACGGCGCTGCCAAGACGGGCAAAATGTTCGTCGAGAGCGTCGTCCCCGAGTCCGGCATCATCACCCTGCGGGCCTATTCCGTCCCGCAGTCTGCGAAGGATAAGCGGAGCAAATCGTGGGAAAAGGTCAAGTTCCTGCAACTGGCTCAGGAGATCGCCGGCCGCCACGGCCTGACGCTCGAGACCTACGGGATCACCGACCAGACCTACGACTACGTCGAGCAGAACAACCTCGCAGACTTCGCATTTTTTCAAAACCGCTGCACCCTCGAGGGCGCGGCGTTTCTGGTGTATGACGGCAAGCTGGTCGTCTACGACGAGGCGTACATGGAAAGCCAGCAGCCCGTCGACACCATCACCATCACCCCGGCCAATGACTTCGAGTACCGCGACGAGGGCGCCAACGCCTACGGCTCGGCCGAAGTAGTCAACGGAGGACTGACCGGCACCTTCTCGGCGCCGGCTGGCGGCGACAAAGTGCTCCACAAGGTCATCCCGATCCGAATGAGCGACCAGTCAGAGGCCGACCGCTTCGCCCGCGGGCTCCTGCGGGACGCCAACAAAGCGGCGACGGTCGGCACCCTCTGGACGGGCTCGCTGCTGCGTAACTACGCAGCGGGCTCCGTGGTCACTCTGGCGACCGAGGGCGTGAAGTCATGGGACGGCGCGGCCTTTATCAGCCGGATCCGTCACGACTACGTCAAGACCCGGAGCAAGCTGTACCTCCGCAGACCACTGGAGGGCTACTAATGAACAGCAACAACCAAATGATCCAAAAGGGCAAGATCTCCACAGTGGAGGGAGCTGCTGACCGCAACGGCGACAAGACCGCGGCCAGAGTGCTCCCCTGCACCGCTGACGGCATGGTCACGCGGCCGCTCACGATCCCGTGGTGGCTGCGGGGCAAGATGGGAAACCTGAAGCCCGGCGACGAGGTCGCCTATGCCATGTTCGAGGACGGCACCGGCATCATCCTCTCCCGAATGGACGGGGAATGGGACGGCACTGTGCCCGGCAGCGTAAAGGTCGAAAAGGGCGACGTGACCGTGCCTGACGGCGACGTCACCGCCTCCGGCATCAGCCTCAAGCCCCACACGCACGCCGG